>MDSV01093650.1_pt1 | contig 16831 bp, 15 predicted proteins | sample 810851 | NCBI WGS metagenome assembly MDSV01 (sample SAMN05326640, study PRJNA326480) | marine metagenome | isolation source: seawater | place: Atlantic Ocean: North East | collected 2012 | reverse complement strand
TAAATATTGTAAAAAAAAAAAAATTGATTTTTTATCATCACCTTTTGATCATGAAAGTATAGATTTGTTAAAAGAACTAGGATTAAAAACATTTAAAATTCCTAGTGGTGAGATTACCAATCTTCCATATTTGAAGCATATAGGAAAACTTAAAAAAAAAATAATTCTATCAACAGGAATGTCAAATATGGATGAGGTAAAAAAAGCACTAGATATTTTAGTTGATGCAGGTACTAAGAAAAAAAATATATTAATATTGCATGCTAATACAGAGTACCCAACTCCTATGAAAGATGTAAATTTAAGGGCAATGAAAACAATTGGAAGAGAATTAAATATAAAATATGGATATAGCGATCATACTTTAGGTATGGAAGTTGATATAGCAGCAGTTGCAATGGGTGCAAGCTGTGTGGAAAAACATTTTACATTAAATTGCAGGATGGAAGGGCCTGATCACAAAGCAAGTTTAGAGCCACATCAGTTTAAGGCAATGGTTAAAGCAATAAGAAATGTAGAAAAAGCTCTAGGGAGTGAAGTCAAAAAACCGTCAAAAAGTGAGTTACAAAATATTCAAATAGTAAGAAAATCAATTGTTGCAAAAACTAAAATTAAAAAAGGTGACATATTTAGTAAAGTTAACCTTGCTGTAAAAAGACCTGGCCGAGGTATTAGTCCTATGAAATGGGATGAAATTTTGGGGACTAGAGCAAAAAAAAACTACAATGAAGATGATATGATATGAGCAAAAAAAAAGTATGTATAGTGACAGGGTCACGTGCAGAATATGGTTTGCTTTATTGGTTAATACAGGCAGTTAAGGAAGATCAAGATCTTGAGCTTCAATTAATTGTTACCGGGATGCACCTAAGCTCAGAATTTGGTTTTACCTATAAAGAAGTAGAGCAAGATTTTAAAATAAATAAAAAAATTGATATGCATTTATCATCTGATACTAGCGTCGAAATTTCTAGGTCAATGGGTATAGCGCAAACATCTTTTTCTGAGGCATTTATTGAACTAAAACCTGATATTGTTATTGTTTTAGGAGATAGATATGAAATTTTTAGTGCAGCTGTTGCAGCTATGATAGCAAGAATACCAATAGCTCATATTCACGGTGGCGAAGCTACAGAAGGTTTAATTGATGAGGCTATCCGTCATTCTATTAGTAAAATGAGTCATTTACATTTCACTGCCGCAGAAGAATATTCAAATAGAGTGATACAGCTAGGAGAAGAACCGAACAGAGTTTTTAATGTAGGAGGATTGGGTATTGAAAATATTAAAAAACTTAAACTTTTATCAAAAAAAGAATTTGAAAATTCTATTAATTTTAAATTAAACAAAAAAAATATTTTAGTAACCTTCCATCCTGTTACTTTAGAGAAACAAACGTCAGAAAAACAATTTCAAGAATTATTAAAGACCTTAGATGAATTAGAAGATACAAATATAATTTTTACTAAAACTAATAGTGATATAGATGGAAAAATTATAAATAAAATGATTGACCAATTTACATTTAAAAATTCTAATAAATCAATATCTGTAACTTCTTTAGGACAGCTAAATTATTTAAGTGCTTTGAAACATGTAGATTTAATTATTGGTAATAGCTCAAGTGGACTATTAGAAGCACCAAGTTTTAAGATAGGAACGGTTAATATTGGTGATAGACAAAATGGAAGATTAAAAGCAGAAAGTGTAGTTGATTGTTTAACAGATAGAAAAAATATAAAAGAAGCTATAGAAAGAGTCTATTCAGATAAATTTCAAGAACTTTTAAAAAATGTTAAAAATCCATATGGAGAGGAATGTGCAAGTCAAAAAATTATTAAAGTATTAAAAAATGTGTCTCTAAATGAAATTTTAAAAAAATCTTTTTTTAATATTAAGATTACGCAATGAAAATATTATTTATAGGCACTGTAGAGTTCTCAAAAAGAGCGCTTCAAAAATTAGTTGACCTCAACGCTCAAGTTGTAGGAGTATGTAGTAAAAAGGAGTCTGAATTTAATAGTGATTTTGCTGATTTAAAACCATTATGTGATAAACAAGAAATACCTTTTAAGTTTGTAAATGATATTAATTCAAGTGAGACTTATAATTGGATCAAATCTATTAATCCTGATATCATTTTTTGTTTTGGATGGTCTAATATATTAAAAAAAGATATATTGAGATTGGCCCCAATGGGTACTTTAGGTTTTCATCCGTCAAAATTACCACAAAATAGAGGTCGGCATCCTTTGATTTGGGCCTTAGCATTAGGACTCAGAAAAAGTGCTTCTACTTTTTTTTTTATGGATGAAGGAATTGATAGCGGTGAAATTTTATCTCAAAGAGATTTTGATATTTTAGATAGTGATGATGCTCGAACTTTATACGATAAATTAGTCAAAATAGCTTTGATACAGATTGAAGAATTTTTACCTCAGCTTCAAAATAAAAAATATAGGACCATAAAGCAAAACAATGAGCTTGCTAATACCTGGAGAAAACGAATTAAAGTTGATGGTCTTATTGATTTTCGAATGAGCAATGAAACTATTTATAATTTAGTAAGAGCTTTAACAAAACCTTATGTTGGAGCACATATAAATTATAAAGAAAAAGAAATTAAAGTTTGGATGGTTAAAATAATTGAGAATAATCAAAATAATATTGAGACTGGAAAGGTTTTAGATATAAATGAAAATAAAATTGTTGTAAAAACATCTAATGGAGCAATAGAATTAATCAAACATGAATTTGAAGAGCTTCCAAACATTGGAGAATACCTTTGAAAAACAGAGTACTCGTTATAGCTACACACCCAGATGATGAAACCCTAGGATGTGGCGGAACATTATTAAAACATAAAGCAAATGATGATCATATTCATTGGCTTATTTGTACAACCCTAAATAAAAATCACAAATATTATTCCACTAGAGAAAAAGAAATTAAACAAGTTTCGAAAATTTTTAATTTTAACAGTGTTCATATTTTTCCTTATGAAACTACTAAAATAGATCATTATAACATGAGTGAAATAATTGAAAAAATTTCAAAAATAATAAAAAAAATAAAACCAAGTATTATTTATCTTCCATTTATGGGAGACGTTCATAGCGATCACAAAAAAGTATTTGAGGCTAGCTATAGCTGTACTAAATCATTTAGAAATCCATTTATTAAAAAAATATATATGATGGAGACGCTAAGTGAAACAGAGTTTGCCCCAAGTATTAAAAAAGATAGCTTTGTGCCTAATACATTTGTAGATGTAAGCAAATATATAAATAAAAAAATCAAAATTATGAAAATTTATAAGAGTGAAATTTCAAAATCTCCATTTCCAAGAAGTGAAAGAAGTATTAAAGCATTAGCAAGCTTTAGAGGCTCAACATCTGGCTGTAAATATGCTGAAAGCTTTATGTTATTAAAAGAAATAATTTGAAAAAATAATAAATTTTAATGGATAGTAATGTTATCAATATTTTGATTGTAGGTGCTGGTCAAATAGGTAGCAGACATTTAGAGGGCGCTATTAAAAATAAAAATCAACTTTCTATAATTATAGTTGATAAGCATCCAATTGCATTAAAAGTTTCAGAAAACCTTATTAAGAATAAAAATTTTGGAAATCCTCAAACATCTGTGACTTATAAAAAAGAACTTCCAAAAAATAAAAGTTTTGATATTTGCATTATAGCCACGAGAGCAGATATACGTGCCAGTATAACAAAAGATTTATTAAATAACTGTGATTTTAAATTTATGATTTTTGAAAAAGTACTATTTCAAAAAGATCAAGACTTTATAATTATATCAAATATGCTAAGAGAAAAAAATGTTAAAGCTTGGGTAAACTGCCCAAGAAGAATATATTCTTTTTATCAAGAAATAAAAAAAAAAATTAATTCAAATCTACCTGTTAAAATAAATGTTACAGGATCTTCTTGGGGTATGGCTTGTAATGCAATTCATTTTATTGATCTTTTTTCATTTTTAGTAAATGATTCAAGTTTAAATATAACTGAAACAAATTTTTCTGAAAATGTACTTAAAAGCAAAAGGGGAGAAAACTTTTACGAAATAAACGGTTTAATTAAATGCATAATTGGAAAACATTCTTTGTTAATGTCTTGTGATGAAAATAAAGATCCTTCTTTATATGTAAAAATAAAAAATGCCGATATTGATTATTCAATTGATGAAGTGAGCGAAATTTTGGTAAATAATATAAATGATGTACAAGATTCTAAGAAAATAAAAATACCCTATCAAAGTGATATAACTGGAGATTTAATTAATACAATTATTAATAAAAAATGTGGATTAGTTTCTTATGAAAATTCTTGTAAACATCATATACCTTTACTTGGAGTTTTTAGAAAACACTTATCCAAAACATTAAATAAGGAATTCACTGAATGCCCAATTACTTAAATGGAGAAAATTTATGCTGTGGTTAGTCGGTACAGGTAGCATGGCATTAGAATATGCAAAAGTCTTGAAGGACTTGAAAGTAAAATATTATGTAATTGGAAGAGGCAAACAATCTGCTCGAAGATTTAATTCAATTACAAAAACAGATGTTTTTTTAGGAGGTTTGTCAAAATTTTTAAGAACAAATCCTGTAATTCCAAATAAAGTAATTAATTGTGTTAATATTGAAAAATTAAAATCAACATCTTTAGAATTGATGAACTATGGTGCAAAAAATATTTTATTAGAAAAACCAGGCGGTAGTAGCATTAAAGAAATTAATGAATTAAATAAACATTCAAAAAGAAGTGGAGCAGATATAAGAATAGCGTTTAACCGTAGGTTTTTTGCCTCAACTCAAAAGCTTAAAAAACTTATAAAGCAGGATGGTGGAGTTCTTAGTTTTAATTTTGATTTTACTGAAAGAACAGATCTAATTGAAAAAGAGAAGAAAAGTAAACAAGTTTTAAAAAACTGGTTTCTTGCAAATTCAACACATGTTGTTGATCTGGCTTTTAAAATTGGAGGTTTGCCTGACCATATAACTTCGCATGTTTCTAATAAACATTCATGGAACAATTCATCTTCGTTATTTTGTGGTTCAGGTAAGACTAAAGAAGGAAGATTATTTAGCTATCATGCTAATTGGCATTCTGGAGGCAGATGGTCTGTTGAGGTTTTTACACTTAGAGGAAGATATATATTGTGCCCTCTTGAAAAACTTTTTTTTCAGAAAAGGGGTTCATTTGATATAAAAGAAATACCACTAAATATTAAATTTGATAAAAAATTTAAACCAGGTTTTTATTTGCAAACCAGATCATTTATTAAAAGTATAAACGATGATCTTCTTTCATTATCAGAATACAATGGGCATATGAATTATTACAAAAAAATTGCTGGCTATAATCGTTGATATTTATTTGTAGAAAAAGCTTAATTACAAAACTATAAATAAGGAAATAAAATATAACATTTATAACTTTTTAGTTTAATAAACGTATTGAAATTTTATGAAAAATTATATTTTTGTGAGAACTTAATGAAAAGTATAGAAAAAATAAAAATTCCTGTAAATGCAACGATTAAACAGGCTATGAAAATTATATCTGATGGAACTTTAAAAATTGCAATAGCAGTTAATAAAAAAGGTCAATTATTAGGAACATTAACAGATGGGGATATTAGAAGAGGTTTTTTAAATGGGCTAAATATAAATAGTTCTGTTCAGTCAATAATTTTTAAAAAACCAATAATTGCAAAAAAAGAAGATAGTGAAGAAAATATATTAAAAGTAGCACTTTCTAAACAAATTTATCAAATTCCTGTAGTTGATAAAAATAAAAAAGTAATAGGTCTTCATATTTTAGATGAATTTATAAAACTTAAAAATAAATCTAATAAAGTTGTGATAATGGCTGGTGGAAAAGGGATGCGTCTTAGACCACTTACGAAAAATATACCAAAACCAATGCTTAAAGTTGGAAAAAAACCAATTCTCCAAACTATAGTAGAAAAATTTAAAGAAAGTGGGTATACAAATTTTGTAATTTGCGTGAACTACAAGTCACAAATAATTAAAGATTACTTTCGTGATGGAAAAAGTTTTGGTGTAAAAATTGAATATATTCATGAAAAAACAAGAATGGGTACAGCTGGTGCTTTGAGCCTTTTTAAAAAAAAACCGAAAGAACCTTTTTTTGTAATTAATGGCGATTTATTGACAAATCTTGATTTTGAAAAAATGCTTGATTATCATAATAAGTATAATTCTAAAGCTACCATGTGTGTTAAAGAGTACAATATAGACTCGCCGTATGGTGAAGTTAATTTAAATGGTGAGAATATTAAATCGATTGAAGAAAAACCCAAACATAAATTTTTTGTTAACGCAGGAGTTTATATACTAGATCCAAAATGTATAAATTTAATCCCAAAAAAATATTTTGATATGCCTTCGTTATTTAAAAAAATTATAACTAAAAAATATAAGACAGTTTCTTTTCCATTGGGAGAATATTGGCTAGATATTGGTAGATTTAACGATTATAAAAAAGCTAATCTTGAATTTTTCACTAAATTTTAAAATTAATTTTTAAACAGTTTCTTATATTTTCTTAAACTAATTATTTATAAGATCTTTCTTGCCATTTCTAAATCTTGGTGATCATCTAGATCTATAGATCTTTTTTTTGGCATTTCAAATGTTATATGTTTCCTATCAGATAATATTTTTTTTTGTTTTAAAAGTTTTCTATTAAAAATATAAATAGCTCCATTTATAAAATAACTTTTTTTGTAATTTTGTCTGAGGCTATTTTTACTTTTATTAAAGTAATATATTTTTTTCCTCTTGAAAAAAATACATTCACTTGGATGCTCAGATGATGGAGATATAGAAAATAAACTATCTGATTTATTACTTAAATATTTCTTTATAGATTGAATAATGTCTTTAAAATTTCTTAATGGTGAAGTTGGTTGTAAAATAACATAATGTTTAAATTTAAGTTTGTTATCTATAAATTCATCAAAATGGATTAGGTTATCAACTAACAAAGTATTGTCTTTTGATAGTTCTTTAGCTCTAATATAATTTGTATTGATTTTATAATTATTAGCAATTTTCTTCACTTTTTCAGAGTCAGTTAATACATATTTTCTATCACTAGGAATTTGATTTAAAGTTTCAAATGTATATTCAACAAGACTTTTATTTTTAATTTTAATTATATTTTTATTTTTTATTCCTTTTGAGCCTTTTCTGGCAGGAATTATAAATATAAATTCTTTTAATTTCATAAAACTTTATTTATATCAAGTGATAGTTTTTTATAAAATGAAATACTTTTTTTATAGAGAATTGGAATTGCAATTGCTTTATCTAATATTTTTTTCGTCTTCTCAAAATTTTTAATTTCTTTTTTTTTAAAAACGTGCTTCCAGTAAAATGCACAATGCCATTTGATTGCGTCAGGTAAATTTTTTGTTCCTATTTGATGTATTTTTAAAACTTTTAAAACTTTTTCTTTCTCACTATTATTTCTCGTAAAAAAAATAAAATTGTCAAAGTTTGATTTACCATTCTTTGGCATCCATCTATGTTCAAAGTTTTTAATATTATCTTTGATTATTAGATATTTTTTTTCATTATCTTGTAAAAGAGAATTTAATTTTTTTAGCTGAACTTTTCCAATAGCTCCCTGCAATTCAGTCATTCTGTAATTAAAACCTGGTATAGAAACTTTATCATTACCTCTGCTTAAATTTTTAATATTTTTATGACCATGATCGTGGTATTGTTTACAATAATCATAATATTTAGGATTATTTGTTAGTATCATGCCACCTTCACCAGTTGTGATAGTTTTTCCAAAGTCTAAGCTTAGAATTCCAATATCCCCAATATTTCCTAAAAATTTTTTTTCATATTTACCACCAATTGATTCACAATTGTCCTCCAAAATTTTTAGTTTCTTTTTTTTGCAAATTTTTTTTATTTTTTGCATATTACATGGATATCCAAGCATATGAACAGGCAAAACAACTTTAGTTTTTTTTGAAATTTTTTTTTTTAAATCTTCGATATCCATGTTTAGTGTTTTATCTACATTTACTAGAATAGGTTTTGCACCAACATCTACAATTGCCTCTATTGTAGCAATAAAATTAAATGCTTGAGTTATTACTTCATCACCTGGTTTTACATTTAAAGCCTTTAGTGCTATTTTGATTGCAGCTGTTCCAGAGGTGACCGCTAATGCATGTTTACATTTAAAAAAACTACTTGTTTTTTTTTCAAATTCTCTTACATGAAAATTTTTTCTAATTTTTTCAAAACCATGAGCAAATAAAACTCCTCCATCTTTAAAAATAGAATTTACTGCTTTTTGTTCCTCTTTATTAATTAGTTCAAAACCAGGCATTTAACATAGAGCAATTATCTTAATTGAATTTGATTATTCAAACTTTTTTCATAAGCTTTGATATGATCAAGATCGTAGGAAGCATTTTTATCCTTAAATTGAATAGTCCAACCCCTTCTACTTTTTTTTGATATATTTTTTGAACTTCCATGGACAACAAGTGAATGATGCACTATCACATCCCCAGGTTCAAGTTCTGGGTAAGAGATATTAAATTTTCTTAAAAAATTAGTGTCTGATACTTTTTGAGAACTTCCTTTTGCAAATGAATCCTCATGATTAAGAATTCCATATTTATGTGATCCATCGTAATAGTGTACACAACCATTGTTCTTATTCGATTTTTCTAAAGCAATCCATAAAGTTAGTGCATTTGAACCTTTCACAGCCCAATAATAATTGTCTTGATGATCTGGTGAAGGTAAGCCATTTTTTGCAGGTTTAGCAAATAATTCACAACCTCTAAACTCTGGATTAGAATCTAAAAATTTTTTAGCAACATCTAATATACTACTTTTATTTGCCAAATTTTTTATTTCTGTACATTGGGCTAGTTCATGAAAAGAATTTATATTTTCAACATTTTTTGTTGAGTTGTCGGTAAAGTTGATAGTTCTAGATTTTTTATTAATTTTATTTAATTTTTTTTCTAGAAAATTGTTAATTATTAAATTGATAGAACTTATTTCATCCTGAGAAAAAAGTTTTTTACAAACTACCCATCCTCTATCAAAATAAAGTTTTTTTAATTCATTATAATTATTCATAAAAGTATATGATATGATTTATATGATAATGTTTGTCAAATATAACCTAAAATTATGTTTTTTCTTGAAAAAAAAGATCAAAAATTATCAATTTCTGAATATTTGTACTTTTTACATTATGTATTTAAGGTTATTAATTTTGAGCAAAAAAGGAAGTCTTCATTTTTAAATTTTTTTGTATATGTATATATGCTCTTAAATTTTAGGATAAATTATAAATTTATAATTTGATTAATCATGAGTTTTTTAAAAAAAATATTTTCACCAACTATTTTAATTTTTTCCTTAACACTGTTGATATACACTCTATACCGATCAGAAATTATTTATGCGGGCAATAAAAGGAATTATTACTCTACTTATTATACAGTATCAATATTCTTAATTTTTTTTTCAATAACAACATTTTATATTAGTGCAAAAATCAAAGAATATTTAATCATAATACTTTTAAGTTCTATTGTCTCTTTGTTCATTTTTGAAGGCTATTTAACTTATAAAATAAATAAAAAATATCGAATTTATGAAAAATTTTCTGGAAAAAAATGGGATAGGAGAACACCTGTTGAAATTTACAATGATTTAAAAAAAGAAGATAATCAGATAGCCATGTCAATTCGTGCAACTCTGCATGAAACTGAGAATTACTCAATTTTTTCATTAGGAGGTATTTCAAATTCCAAAACAATCCATTGCAATGAAAATGGATATTATTCAATTTATAATAGTGATAGGCATGGTTTTAATAATCCAGATAAGGAATGGGATAGCAAAGAAATAGAGTACTTGTTAGTGGGTGATTCTTTTACACATGGCTCATGTGTTAACAGACCAAATGATATTGGATCTATATTGAGAAATTTATCAAATAATAAATCAGTTTTGAATTTAGGATACAGGGGAAATGGCCCATTAACAGAATATGCAACTTTAAGAGAATATTTAACTCCCAATGTTAAGAAAGTACTTTGGGTTTACTACGCAAATGATCTTTCCGGTTTAACAACTGAAAAAAATCAAAAAATTTTAAATAATTATTTTAATGATACATCCTATGTACAAAATATTAAGTTAAAACAAAATTTAATCGATGAGAACATAAAAAAATTTATTACAAAATATGAAAAAAGATTAAAAAAAAAAGAAAAAAAATCGATTAAGAAAGAGTTTATTAAATTATATAATTTAAGAATATTAATTTTTGGAAAAAAAAAAGAAGTACCAGCAGCACCACTATTGGATTTTAAAAAAATACTTGAGCAAGCTAAGGAAATAACAAAAAAAAATAATTCTAAATTATATTTTGTTTATTTGCCAAGTTATTATCGATATGTAAATTTTACAAATAAAGAAGACATAAACGATATTTATAATTCAATAAAAGATATTATGGCAGAACTAGAAATACCTTTCATTGATATTCATAAAGAAGTTTTCGAAAAAGAAAAAAATCCTTTAGATCTGGTGCCTTTTGAAGAAATAGGTCATTACACTGTTGAAGGTTACAAAAAGGTTGGCCAAGCAATATATTATAATACTATTGATTAAATCTTTAACTAAAGTAATTTTAGTCTAGATTATAAAGGAATGATATTTTTATTATCGATTGCTTAAAAATTATGGAAGATTGAATATAACAAAATTTTAGTTATATTTTATTAATTATTTTATATTTTTCAAAATTAAATTAATTTAGATATAAACATCTTTTATGATAATCCAGAAAATTTTTAAACTTTATAAATTGTTCTTTAGTATTGAATTTCGTTTTAGTTTCCCCAAAAAAAATAAAATACTTCTTTTTGATGAAATACATGCAGATATATTAAAAGAAACAATAAAAAAAGATTTTAACATTTTAGAATTTAGAAAAAAAAAAATTTATTTTTGGATATATTTAAAGCAGATCATTTTTTTTGATTTTACATTTGAAACTTATTGTAAGAATTATATTAAATTTACTTCACCAAAAGTCATAATTTGCTTTAATCTACTAAGGTTTCAGATGTATCAATTAAAGAAAGATTTTAAAAATATATATTTTATATCAATTTGTAATGGAAATTATAATGACAGTACATATAAAGATTTAGAAAAAATCTGGCCAAAGAAACTTGAGTGTGATTATTTATTTATATTTAATAAATATCATATTCCAAAATATAAAAAACTTATCAAGTGTAATAATTTTCAACTTTTTGGTCATTATAAAAACAATTTAGTAAAAATAAATAAAACGAAATTTAGTAAACAATTTTTATATCTTTCTATTATGTTTGAAACTCCTAATTCAGTTAATTTTTATGTTAATGATTATCATAAAAAATTATTAAGCTTAATAAACTTATATTTAATTAACTATAATAAAAAACTTCATATACTTCTTAGAAGCTCAAAAAATTCTCCATTGTATAAATTTGAAATAAATTTTTATAAAAAAATTTTTCAATCTAATTGCGTATTTCATACAAGCAATAATTATAAAAAAAAATATTCAATAATAGATTGGTTTGGAAATATTATATTTACATTTACTTCAATGGGATATGAGGCAATATCAAGAAAAAAGAAGGTTGTTGTATTTGCACCTAATACAATTAGGTATTCTAGGTACAATTATAATGTTAAAAGTTACTTTGGATGGCCTGGACCTGATAAAAAAAAATATAATTTTTTTTCTACAAAAAAATTAAGTTATAATCAGGTAAAAAGGGTATTAAATAATGTTCTTTATTGCAGTCAATCGAATTGGAATAAAAAATATTATAGCATAATTAAAGATCAATGTTATTTTGATAGTAATAATAAAAAATTAAAAGACCTTATATTCAAATTAGCTAAAATTTGAATTTTATTTGAAATTTATTATTAAAAATAATTTTAGTGAATTTATATGCATACTCTTAAAAAAGTCTTATTTTTATTAACAAATTATCAGCGTAGACAAGCAAGTATTTTGTTATTTATGATAACAATAATGGCTTTGATAGAGATGATGGGCGTAGTATCTATTTTGCCTTTTGTAACAGTACTTACAAATCCAGGTCTTATTGAAACTAATTTTATTTTAAATAAGATGTTCCAAATTTCTAATAATTTTGGAGTTGAAAATAATTTAGATTTCCTTTTTGCTTTAGGTGTTTTAGTTTTTTTACTTTTAATTATATCAATAAGTTTCAAGGCTTTAACATTGTATATACAGATTCACTTTGTTGAAAAACTTCAACACGATATTAGTAAACGTCTAGTAGAAAGATATTTGAACCAGCCATATAGTTGGTTTTTAAACCGTCATAGTGCTGATTTTGCTAAAACTATCTTGTCAGAAGTGGATAATGTATTGGGGAATGGTATTACACCATTGATAGAACTGATTGCTAAAAGCATGATAGCAATGACAATTTTTGTTTTGTTACTTGTAGTTGATATGAAAACTTCTTTAATTGTCAGTTTTTTACTTGGAGGTTCTTATGGAATTATTTATAAACTTTCATCTAGATACGTTGGTGAACTAGGTAAAGATCGTTTAAAAAAAAATCAATTATTATTTACCTCAGTAAGTGATGCTTTTGGTGCGCTAAAGGAAATTAAAGTTGGCGGTTTGGAACAAATATATGTTAGACGTTTTTCAGATCCTGCTCAAACTATAGCTAAGAATCAGGCTTCTTCAACTATTATTAGAGAATTGCCGCGCTATGTTCTAGAGGCTGTAGCTTTTGGGGGCATCATATTGTTAATACTTTATTTGATGATTGAGAAAGGTAGCTTTAATAATGCTTTACCAATTATCAGTTTATATGCATTTGCTGGTTACCGTTTAATGCCAGCATTACAACAGATTTATGCATCTTTCTCTAAATTTGTATTTATTGGTCCATCACTTGAGAAAATTTATTATGATTTTAAAAATCTCAAAACTTTTGATTTAGAACAGCCTGAAGAATTTATAGAATTTAATAAAGAAATTAATTTAAAAAATATAAATTTTAATTACCCTAATACATCACGATCAGCAATAAGAAATCTTAATTTAAGTATAACTGCTAATACTACGGTAGCGTTTGTAGGCGCTACTGGTAGTGGTAAAACAACAGCGGTTGATATTATTCTTGGACTGCTTGAAGCTCAAAAAGGTATCTTAGAAGTTGATGGCATAGCTATAAAAAAACAAAACCTAAAATCATGGCAACGCTCTATTGGTTATGTTCCACAAAATATCTTTCTAACTGATGACACTGTTGCTGCTAATATCGCCCTTGGTGTAGATCATAAAGATATTAATTTACAGACAGTAGAAGAAGTTTCAAAAATTGCAAATTTACATAAATTCGTAACAGAGGAACTTAATGATAAATACCAGACCTCGATTGGAGAGCGTGGAGTAAGATTATCTGGTGGACAAAGGCAACGTATAGGTATAGCTCGAGCTTTATATAACAAACCTAAATTACTTATTTTAGATGAGGCAACAAGCGCTTTGGATAATCAAACTGAAAAAGCAGTGATGGAAGCTGTAAATAATCTTAGCAAATCCATAACAATTGTTTTAATAGCTCACCGCTTAAATACCGTAAAAAACTGTGATAAGATCTTCTTATTGGAAAAGGGTGAGTTAAAAAACCAAGGTAAATTTGACGAATTGATTAATAATGATGAAAATTTCCGTATTACTGCTAACAATTGATAAATAAAAATGCTCAAAAATTCCTCAATTTTAGTCACAGGTGGTACAGGCTCATTTGGTCATAAATTTACTGAGCTTACTTTAAAAAAATTTAATCCCAAACGTTTAATAATTTTTTCTAGAGATGAGATGAAACAATGGGAGATGGCAAAACTATTTAAAGAAGATAAAAGAATACGTTTTTTTATTGGTGATGTTCGTGATAAAGATCGACTTCACCGTGCTTTACAGAATGTAGATTATGTAGTTCATGCAGCAGCAACTAAAATTGTACCTACAGCAGAGTACAATCCGTTTGAATGTATTAAAACTAATATTAATGGAGCAATGAACTTAATCGATGCTTGTATTGATCAAAATATTAAAAGAGTGGTAGCACTATCTACTGATAAAGCAAGTAGTCCTATTAATCTTTATGGTGCAACCAAGTTAGCTTCTGATAAATTATTTATTGCAAGTAATTCAACATATGCTAGAGGCAATCAAACACGCTTTTCTGTTGTAAGGTACGGAAATGTGATGGGATCACGTGGTTCTATTATACCATTTTTTTTATCGCTAAAGAAACATGGGGAATTACCAATTACTGACAAACGAATGACTCGTTTTATGATTTCACTTAATCAAGGAGTTGAGTTAGTATGGCATGCTTTTAAAGATATGCTAGGAGGAGAAATTTATGTTAAAAAAATTCCTTCAATGAAAGTTACCGATATTGCTAAAGTGATTGCACCAAAAGCAAAGCATAAAATTATAGGTATTCGTCCTGGTGAGAAGTTGCATGAACAAATGATTAGCATCGACGATAGTGGTTCTACTTATGAATACCCAAATCATTACAAAATCTTACCGCAGATTTATGAATGGGCGGAAGATAATTTTCGTATAAAAAATGGAAAGAAAGTATCTGAAGGATTTATTTATAGTAGTGACAATAATCGAGAATGGATGACAAAAGCTGATTTACATAAATGGATTGTCAAAAACTATAGTCATATTGGTAAAATTTAAATTATGACACTTTATGGTCCACAAGAAATCTTTGATACCAATAATAAATTATAAAAATAATCTTAAGCCTCGATTAGCAAGGATTGAAGATGAAAATTTGCTTTTAAATTGGGTTAATGATCCTTTAGTAAGAGCAAACGCATTTAATTCTGATATAATTTCACCTGAAACACATCATTCTTGGTTTAATTCATGCCTTAAAAATACCAAAAGTTGTAAAATTCTAATAATTGAAAATGATAAACAAATACCAATAGGCCAAGTACGAATTGAAAAAAGAAACAACAAGTGGTTTGTAGATTTTTCACTAGCTAAATTTGCTCGTGGAAAAAAAATTGGATCAAAATTACTTAAAGTTGCAATAACTAAGTTTAAAAAAATGGGTATAAAAGTTTTTTTTGCCGAAGTTAAGTTGGATAATAAAGCTTCATGCAGAGTTTTTGAGCAAAATAAATTTGAAAAAAAAATAAATCATAAAATAAATTTAATTAATTTTGTTTATAAAAATTAAATAGAATAATTTGATTTACTAATTTATTCAAAAGAGAATGTATAATTGAAGACAAAAAGTGTGTAATTTTAATAAAATTTTTTTTGTTTTTGATAATTTTATTATACTAAAGTATACGGTTAGAAATATAAAATTTAAAAGTTAAAAATTTTTTACATTGAAAACTTATAAAGATGCATTATTAACAAATTGAGAATTTTTTAAATGACTCACCTTAATACATATAATAAAAAAATTGATATCGGTAATAAATTTATAACAAATGAAAGAGTTTTTATTATAGCTGAAATAGGGTCCAATCATAATCAAGATTTAGATATTGCTTTTCAAAGTATTGATGCAGCTGTAGTTGCAGGTGCTGATGCAGTAAAGTTTCAGAATATTAATTTAGAAAAACTTTATCACAAAAAAGACAACGATTTAATACAACTACATAAACAAATAGATTTAAATATTGATTGGCTATTCAAATTAAAAGAACATTGTGATAAAAAAAATATAATTTTTTTTTCATCACCAACTTATTTAGAGGCTGTTGATTTATTACTAGAAGTAGGTGTTGAATTATTCAAAATAGCATCTCCACAAGCAAATTTTCCTCAACTAATTAAAAAAGTTTCTAAAACTGGAAAGCCTGCAATAATTTCATCTGGTCAATCCACTTTAGTAGCGCTTAAAAATTCAGTAGGTAATTTTCTTTCGCAGGGAAATGATAAACTTATCATTTTACATTGTAATAGTATTTATCCAACGCCCTTTGAAAAAGTAAATTTGAAAATGATCGAGGAATTAAAAAAAATTTTTAAAGGCCACATTGGTTTTTCAGATCACACCTTGGGAGTTAGTGCGCCAATTTCTGCGGTAGCTCTTGGTGCTAATGTAATTGAAAAACACTTTGTTCTAAATAAAAATTTTAATTCTCCTGATGCTAAATTTTCATTAGACCCAAACGAATTTAAGTACATGGTTAAATGTATTAGAGAAACTGAAAGTATTTTAATTTCTAATGATAGAAGTTATTTACATCCAGTTGAGGAAAAATATAGAAAATCTTTTATTTATAGAACTGTTTTAAAAAGAAATGTCAGAGAGGGTGATTTACTAGTAGAAAAAGATCTTAATTTTTTAAGAGCAGGTAATGGTATTGATGCAAATGATTTAGATTCATATATAAACTCAGGCGCAAGATTTAAAAAATCAATGAAAATAGGTGATTTAATAAATTCTTGTGATCTTAAATTAGATTAAAATAGTTTTGAAATTAATTTTAATCAATAAAACATTTGAACATAGTGATTTAATAAATGCACTAAAATTTTATAAAATTAATTGGATATCAATGAAAATTAATTCATCGATGTCATTATTAGGATTGGATGAATTAAAAAAATTTTTAAAAAAAAAAAAATTAAATAATAAAAATTATATATTTATAAGCTCTCAATCTGATCATAGT
>MDSV01052007.1_pt1 | contig 16832 bp, 17 predicted proteins | sample 810851 | NCBI WGS metagenome assembly MDSV01 (sample SAMN05326640, study PRJNA326480) | marine metagenome | isolation source: seawater | place: Atlantic Ocean: North East | collected 2012 | reverse complement strand
TAATTCAAAAACCTCATCATAGGGTACGTTTGCTTCTGCTAATAAAACATTCATGTGCCCAGGCATTCTCCCAGCAACAGGATGTATAGCATAAGAAACTTTAATATCATTTTTTTTAAGTGTATCTACCATTTCTCTTAAAGCATGTTGCGCTTGAGCTACTGCCATTCCATACCCAGGAACAATTATTACTGATGAAGCATTCTTCATTAAAAAAGCTGCATCATCTGCATTGCCACTTTTAACCGGTCTTTGCTCTTTAGTAGAATTGCTTGAAATATCATCCGTTGCTCCAAATCCTCCCAAGATAACATTAAAAAATGAACGATTCATTCCTTTACACATTATGTAGGATAAAATTGCACCTGATGATCCAACAAGTGCACCTGTAATGATTAATGCTGTATTTTCAAGAGTGAAACCAATCCCTGCAGCTGCCCAACCAGAGTATGAGTTAAGCATAGATATTACGACTGGCATGTCTGCTCCACCTATTGGTATAATTAAAAGAAAACCAATTAAAAAGGAAATAGCTAACAGCATCCAAAATAAGTTAGATGATTGTGATGAACATAACAGGTAAATTAAAACAACTATTGAAATTAATATAATTGCATTTAAAGGGTGCTGTCCCTTAAATGTAATTGGAGATCCAGACATTATTCCCTGTAATTTTAAGAAAGCAATTACTGAGCCTGAAAATGTTATTGCTCCAACAGCAGCACCAATAGACATTTCTATTAAACTACCAAGTTTTATATTTCCAGGTGATCCTAGATTAAATGCTTCAGGATTTAAAAAAGCAGAAATTGCAACAAAAACAGCAGCAAGTCCAACAAGACTATGGAAACCAGCAACTAATTCTGGCATAGCTGTCATTGGTATTCTATAAGCAATAAAGGCTCCAATTGATCCACCTGCTAGAATAAATACTATTACAAAAGTAAAACCTGTAGAAAAATTACCTGTTGACAAAAAAGTTACTATTATTGCAATAATCATTCCCAAAATACCAAACAAATTACCTTGTCTTGATGTTTCAGGGGAAGACAGCCCTCTTAATGCAAGTATAAATAAAACACCTGAAACCAAATAAAAAATTGCAGATAAATTCGCTGATATCATTACTTTTTATCCTTCTTCTTTTTTTTATACATTGCTAACATTCTTTGAGTTACAAGAAATCCACCAAAAATATTGATTGCAGCTAAAACAATGGCTAAAAAACCAAAGGTGCTTGAAGTATTAAAAACGCTTTCAGAATTACCTGATAGGCCAGCAATAATAGCTCCAACTATAATTACAGAAGAAATTGCATTAGTTACAGACATTAATGGTGTGTGTAAAGATGGTGTAACACTCCACACAACGTAATATCCTACGAATATTGAAAGGATAAATATACTTAATCTGAATATTAAAGGATCTATTTCCATGATTTATTTTATTAAAGTTTTTTCTATAATTTCATCTTCCAAATTTATATTTATTTTTTTACTCTCTTTATCAATCAAATTATCAACAAAATTAAAAATATTTTTAGCGTACAGGTTTGATGCAGAAACAGGTAGCTTATTTAAAATATTACTCTCACCCATTATTTTTATTCCATTTTTTTCAACAATTTTATCAACTTCTGTATATGCGCTATTTCCTCCTTGAATTGCAGCTAAATCATAAATTACTGATCCTGCTTGCATATTTTCAATCATATTTTCTTTTATGATTAAAGGCGCTTTTTTACCTGGTATTAAGGCTGTACATATTACAATATCAATTTTTTTTAAAGTTTCGGATAAAAGCTTTTCTTGTTTTTGCTTAAAATCATCTGAAGCTTCTTTCGCGTAACCACCTTCTGTTTCTAAATTTTCTGAACCTTCTACAGTTAAGAATTTACCACCTAAACTTTCTACCTGTTCTTTTGATGCTATTCTTACATCGGTAGCAAAAACTATAGCACCCATTCTTTTTGCTGTAGCAATTGCTTGCAACCCAGCAACACCTGCACCAACAACTAAAACCTTTGCAGCTGGAACTGTACCTGCTGCTGTCATCATCATAGGGACAGCTTTTTCAAATTTTGCAAATGACTCAATAACTGCCTTATAGCCTGCAAGATTTGCCTGAGAAGACAATATATCCATAGATTGAGCCCTGGTAATTCTTGGAAGCAATTCTAGTGAAAAAAGATTAATTTTTTTTCTAGCCAAACTTTCTAATTGCTCTTTATTTTTATAGGGGTTTAAAACTCCAATTAATGTCTGGTTTTCTTTAATCTCCGTAGTTTTATCCTCAGATAACATTCCAAGTTGAACAATTATGTCTGAAGAATTTAAAATTTCTGACTCATCTTTTAAAATATTAACACCCAAGTCTATAAACTGCTCATCTTTTATACCAAGATGAGAACCATAATTTTCAATTAAACATACTTCAAATCCAAGAGAAATATATTTTTTTACTAATTCAGGTGTTATTGATATTCTTTTCTCAAGATGTTGATTTTCTAGAATAGACCCAATTCTCATTATTAAACCTTACAATAAGAATATGGCCATTAATACTAAAACACACACAATAGCGACAGTTCCCCACAGAACAAATTTTGTAAAATTAATCCATGTATTTTTATGGTTTTCATTGTCCATAAAAACTATTTTTGTCTTGCTTTAAATTTTGGGTTTGTTTTATTTATGACATAAACTCTGCCTCTTCTTCTTACAAGCTTAGAGTTTAGATCTCTTTTTCTTAGTGACTTTAATGAACTTTTTATTTTCATAATTGTTCACCTTAATAGACGAAGTCGATTGATCTTTCAAATTTTTTTTTTTTAAAATTAATTAAATATACTAGTAAAATTAACATTTATTTAAATAGATGGCTTATTTATTTTTTTTCTATCAAGTTGCCACAATAACATACCTATTGGGAAAAAATATACTATTGACATCCAGTTATTGAAGAAACTGCCGCTAGGAGCAAATGGCCATATGCTGATAAATAAAGAACTCAATAAGCAGACCTCAAAATCGTTAAAGTAAAAATTTTTCTTTTGACTGAACTTTGAATATAAATGTTTGAAAGATACAATTACAAACGTAATAAATAAGAAAACTAAAAATAAAAACCCAATAATTCCTGTCTCTGATAATAGTTCTACATATGTATTATGTGGATGAGAACTACAATGATATGGAGAGATAATTTCGCTTTCAGAAATTCTTTTTTCTTTCACTGGATAATGTTTACATTCATTTCTAAATTGCCTTGGACCAACTCCTAGCAACTTATTGTCAAGAAACATTCTATAGCCAGCTATATACATATGATTATGTGGTTTTGAAAAAATATAAATTTTATTTTCACTATTTCTTGTGAAATCATAGATAGTTTTATCTATAAATCTTTCTTTAGATTGTGGAAAAACAATTAATAAAATTGTTATTAAAAAAATAGAACCAATATAAGTTATTAATCGGTATAATTTATAATTATTTATCATTATGATGATAAATACTGCTGATAGATTCATATAAAAAAGAGCTAATCTTTCTCCACTTAAAAAAATCAAACCTTCTGATAAAATGAAAATTAACGTGATTAATAACAGCAGTTTTTTATTTTTCTTTTTTTCATCGAAAAAAATAAATAATCCAAATAAAATTGGAAAAACCCTGGCAAGATAGCTTCCTAATATCAATTCATCGCCAAAAAAACTACTCACTCTATATTTGTTGTATAATTTAGTACCTAACAAATTTTCTCCAATTATATATTGAATATAGCCATCAATAATTAGAGCTAAGAAACAAAAAATTACTGAATAAAATAAATACTTTAATAATCTTGAATTTTTTTCAAGCAAATACCAGAAACATAGAGAAAATATTCCAAACCTAAAATAAAATAAGGAATTTTTTAATGATAGAAGTATATTATTTGACTGAAGAGAGCTTATTATCAGCAATATACAAAAAACAAAAAATAATTTAAAATAAATGTTATTGTAAAATTTCTTTAAATTATTTTTGTAAGAATTAATTAAAAATAATATAGTTACTAATGATAAGGCAAAATCTGAAAGAAATGGCCCAGAGACTAATAAAATTGGCATTAAAATTATTGACCAGCTAGGTACATCAACAAACCAAAATTTTTTATTATTCATTTAATTAATTTATAAGATCAATATAATTTAAAGTATATAAATATTAATCTTTTTATTTATTTTGAAAATTAATAAAATTATTTATGTAATTTTTAAGTTCAATCTTACCGTATCTTTTAAGAATCTTATTATTTAAATTCATGGTATTTAATGCAGATGCATATCTTTCACCTGGACGATATGGTAAAAGTTTAATCTTAGACTTAAACATTTTAGCAACACTTAAAATTGAATAACTTTTTTTATTTGTAATTGAGTAATGTTTATTTTTATTTGCAATCCAAGCTTCAAAACAAACTTTAATAGTATCTTGAATATGTGTAAATCTTCTCGTTTGTGTACCTGGTTTAACAACAGGTAACTTTAATTTTTTTTTATAATGATCTTCAAAAATACCTATAACAGTAGCCATCTGACCTTTACAAATTTGTTTTGGGCCATAAACGTTATAAAAGTAAACTATTTCATATTTAAAACTAAACCACTTCTTTAAATTTTCAAGTAATTCTAAATTTTTTGCTTTAGTGAAGGAATATGGTGATAGGTTTTTATCTTCACCATTATTACCAAGACTTGCGGAAGTTGCTGAATAAATAAGTTTTATTTTATTATCTAAACAAAACTTAAAAACAGCCTTTGATCCAATTGTATTTGAAAGATAACATTCGTTAAATTTTAAAAAACTTTGATAAATTCTTGAAAATTCTCCAAAATGAAAAATTGTATTAATTTTATTTTTACAATAATTTAATTTTTTTTCTATTTTTGAAGTATTAGATTTTATATATTTTACTCTTTTATTGTCGATATGGTTTTTAACTGTTCCGCTTGAGTAATTATCCAAACTTATAATTTTATAGGATGTTTTTTTTAAAAGAAACTCTATTAAATTTGACCCAACAAAGCCTGCGCCACCTGTAACTATGATTATATTTTTCACTTTATTTTTAAAGAAATATGCCTGGCAACGTCCTACTCTTCCATACCTTAAGGCAAAGTACCATCGGCGCTAAAGAACTTGACTTCCGAGTTCGAAATGGGATCGGGTATAACCTCTTTGCAATAATTACCAGGCAATGCATATATATAGATTTTTAATATTATGTAAAGTTATTTTAAATTAACCATAAGTCATATAATTCTACTTATTTAGTTATAATCAATTGTATTTTTATAGGTATAAATTTTAATATATAAACTTTTAATGATTATTCTGATAAAAAATTTAGCTAAGAATTTACTAAAATTAATTATCAAAATTTTAAATTTTATCTTTAAAAAAAAATTTCTATTTTTAACTAGTTCAATATTAAACGAAACCTATGAACAAATAAAAATTAATAATAAAAACATCAAATTTTTTTCTCCAAATGAATTAGTTAGCTGGAGAATTAAGACGTTTTTTTATAAAGAACCAGAAACCTTAAGATTTATTAATAAGTTTAATAATAAAAATAAAATTATTTTTTGGGATATTGGTGCAAATATTGGGTTATATACAATTTATGCAACTATAATTCATAAAAACATAGAGGTTATATCATTTGAACCATCAGTTAATAACTTAAGAATTTTAGTAAGAAATATATCTAAAAATAATCTTCAAAAAAAAATTAAAATTATTACACAGCCACTTTCAGATAAAATAAATAAATTTTCATATATGAACGAAATTTCAAAAGTAGAGGGAGAAGCTTTTAACTCTTTAGATAAAAAAATTAATCATGAAGGAAAAAAAATTAAATCATTAATGAGTTATTCAATCTTAAGTACAAATATTGATTTTTTAATTAAAAATAAAATTTTAGAAGTTCCTGATTATATAAAAATAGATGTAGATGGCTTCGAACATTTAATCTTAAAAGGAAGTACTAAATTACTTAAAAACAAAAAAGTAAAAAAAATATCTATAGAGCTTAATGAAAATTTTAAAGAACAATATGAAACAGTAAAAAAAATTATGAAAAAAAATAAATTTAAATTAACATACCATTCAAAAATGAATTCAATATTATTTCCTGAAAATAATAAAATAAAAAAAAATAAATCTAAAAATTTAGAAAAAACTTACAACTTTCATTTTTCTAGATAAAAATTAAATTTTATTTCAAATTTTTGTAAAACCTGTAATGATTTTTTATTGTTTTTGAAAGATTAGTAAACCTAAATTTATAATATTTTTTTAATAATAAATTACTACAAACAAGCTCGGGTATATCACCTTTTCTATTTACACCTATTTTGTAATTAATTTTAACCTTTAAAACTTTTTGAAATTTTTTAAGAATTTCAAGAACTGAAAAACCTTTGTTAATTCCTAGATTAAAAATAATCTCTCTAGTTTTTTTTTTATTTATAATGAAAAAATAAATTATATTTGTTAAATCTTGTACATCAATAAAATCTCTTACACATGTTCCATCTTTTGTATCGTAGTTGTTTCCATTTATAATAAATTTTTTTCTATTTTTAATAGAATAGGAAATACTATTAAACAAATGTTTTGATTTTTTTGAAGTATTGCCAGCTTTTAAATTTTTCTCAGAACCTATTACATTGAAAAACCTAAAAATTTTAAGATTTATTTTTTTGGCTCTAGTTTTTTTTAAAAGATAATTTTCAATTAATAGCTTTGTTTTTCCATAATAATTTACTGGTTTGGTAATATCATCTTCTTTAATTTTGTTCTTGTCATATGAATAAACTGCCGCTGTTGAAGAAAAAAAAATATTTTTGACTCCACTTGATATGTAAAAATCTAAAAATTTTTTGGAATTAAGAACATTATTTTTAAAATATTTTTTTTTCTTCTTTTCAGATTCATTTACATCAATACTTGCAGCTAAATGAATAATGTGTGTGGGATTGAACTCTTTGTAAATCTTTTTAAGAACATTTATATTTTGAATTGAACCATAATAAAAATTTGAATTTTTTGGTAAATTTTTGACTGATGAATTAGTCAAATTATCTATTACTGCATAATTAATTTTTTCTCTTGATAATAGATGACAGAGAACACTTCCTATATAACCGCAACCTCCAGAAATTAATATTTTCATTGATTATAATTTTATAAAAGTAAAATCATTAAATTTATAATTTAATTTAAGTAATTATACATATTTTTTAATTTTCTATAGTTAAATTAATACTTTATTGAATGATAGTTTAATTTGATGTTAAAAGAAAAATATCTACAAATAATATAATAAATTATGAATATTTTTTTTGGAATTAAGTCAGATGATTTTGAAACTAGCTTAAACATACCAAAATTTAGAAATGATACTTCAAAATCAAGTTATTACTCATTATTTAAATTAAACATTTTTAAATCTAACTGGAGTTATGAAAAGGTTGAACCTGAGAATAATTTTGATTTTTATTTTATAGAAAATGACATGGCAAATAATGAAAACATATTTGTTTTGGCAAAAGAAAATGAAATTAAAAAAATAAAAAAAAATAATGAAATAATTGATTTGAATCATTTTACAAATTCTTCTCCAGCTTTTAGAGCTAATCTCAAAATAAGTATTACTGATGGTGGTTTCTCTTCATATCAATCTGAGTATCCATATAAAATGGTTATTAAAAAAGGAAATATTTTGAGTCCGATAGGCACATTACTAAATACAGATGCAGATAAAAATTATTTAGTTTTAAAAAATATATATTATAAACCAATAATTGAAAATTTTAATGTTTATATATTTAACTTTAAAAAAAAAATAATTTTAAAAACATTAATTGCAAAAACAAATTATACAAATTTATTTGATATTGATAATAAATTAATTAACTCAGATAATTATATATTTTCGAAAAATTATCTGGGTATACCAATTTTTATATCAATCAAGAATAAACATTTATCAATGGAACATACACATCCACCTCATGAATATATTATAAGTAAGGATAAATTTCAAAGAGTGTCAGCTTTAAAAAAACAAATAAATGAAATCTTATTTTAAAAAAATTTTCAATTTAAATTTAATAATTAAAATTAGAAATTTTTTAAATCTTAGGCCAGTTAGTATTGACAAAAGTAAACTTGGTGGGAAAGTTTCAATAAGTGACTCATTTTGTTGGAGAACAGATAATAATTTTAGAACTATAATTAGATTTTCAGATATTCTTAAAACTTTCTACAACATTGATAATACCCAAGTGCAAATGATTATTTATTCGAAAGATTTTAAATTAATTAAAAAAATTAATTTTGATGATATAAAAAATTTGAATGAATACATCATATCAAAAGAATCTTTAAATGGATTAGAAAGTTATGGAACCTTTTTTCTTTTTCATAAATTTATTGATAAAGAGAAGTCAGATATTTTCATCTCAAATAGATGTTATTTAGGTTTCTCACGAAATGAAAATTTGTATTCTTATGTACATGGTAATACTTTATCAAAATATGTAAATATGGAAAACTTTTCAGATATCAAAAGTGATTTAGTTCAAAATACCTTCTTAAAATATAGCTCAAAATATAAAGTACAAAACTACTTTGATGGAAATTCCAATAATGAGATTTTCCTTGCAAATCCTACTTCTAAAAAAATAAAATATAAAGTTAATAACGTTAGTAAAACATTAAAAAATGGAGAGTCTATAATCATAAAAATTAGTGGTAAAAATACTGTTCTGATAGAATCAAACTGTTTATTTTTTAGACCTATAGTATTTAGCTCAAAAAATGAGTATTTAGATGTTTATCATGGCTAAAAAATTAAAAAAAAATTAGTTATTTTTGGATCTGGTGTACATTCAAAAGTAATATTTCACTCAATTGTAAATAATAATAATTATCATTTTATTGGATTTGTAGATTATTTTAGTAAAGATAAAATTATTCTAAAATATAAAAATAAAAATTATAAAATAATTGATAATCTTAATAAACTAAACACCCTAAAAAAATATAAAAATTTATATGGTGTTATAGGTGTTGGTTTAAATTATAATAGATTGAAAATTTTAAAAACTATTTCAAAACAAAATATAAAAATTAATTGGGAAACGATTATTTTTAAAAATTCAAACATTTGTGACAATGTTAAAATAGGGAAAGGGAGTATTATAATGGCAAATACTCTTTTAAATAATAATACTGTAATTGGACAACACTGTATTATTAACTCTGGATCTATTATAGAACATGACAATATATTTGGAGATTTTTCAAGTACAGGCCCTGGTGTGACTACTGGTGGTAACGTAGAGGTTGAGAATTTATCTCACATAGGTATTGGTGCAACAGTTGTAAATGACGTTAAAATAGAATCTAATACTATAATCGGTGCTAACTCATTAGTTAACAAAAACTGTAAGTCATATTCAATATATTTTGGAAATCCAGCAAAAAAAAAGAAGAATAGAAAATTTAATACTAAATATCTTTAGTTAATTTATAATTCTTATAATCTTAAAAGCTTCGGCATACTGAACTGAAATATTTGAGCCTCTTAACCTAGATAAAATTTCAATTCCTTTTGCTGACCTAGGATGAAATTTTTTTTTCATTTGAGACTTATATTTTTTAAAGGCTCTAATTTTATTTTGTATATTTTTTTTTGATAAAATTTCATATTTATCTGGAGAAAATTGATTTTTACCCCACTCGGTTTCTGATAAAGTTTCATATGATAGTAATTCTTTAATTTTAAAGTTATCAGTTGGGCGACATGCAACTAAACATGCTGTATGAATATGTTTATGATCTAAATGAATATCTTCTGAATTTGGAATAAAGACTTTTTGAGGTTTAAATTTTAAAATATTTTTTTTAATAGTCTTAGCCATTTCTGATATTTTTAAGCTATCCAAGCTTAAGGCTGGATAATCATAAAATATTAATTTTTTTATACCAAGTATCTTGTTCGCACTTCTTGATTCTTTTCTAATTTTATTAATTAAATTTTCTGAATAATCTTTTGGATTTCCCTTATTTGCATTTGTCATTACTAAAACAATAACTTGATATGAATTGTCAATATATTTTGACATGGTACCACCTAATCCTAAAACTTCATCATCAGCATGTGGCGCTATAACTAAAATTCTTTTCATTGCAATAATTTCATCTAATTTTTAAAAAAGTATCAGTGTCCGCTAAATGTATATCATAATTTTTAAGTTTCATATTTTTATTAGTAATACATATTAAGTTAAATCTTACACCCGTGTCTATAAATTTTGACGGTTTTAATTTTTTTTTAATATTTATTGAATAGTAAAAACTTAAATTTTTTATCAAATATTCTATGTGACTATTTTTTTTATTTTTATCACCTATCAAATCAATAAGAACATATTCATTATCAGATTTATTTTTAGTAAATACTGCAAAGCTTCTATTGTAAAACTCATGGTAATAATATTTATTATTATTTAAATGAAAATATCTTTGCTTAATATATCCAATATTTTTATGAATAATATGAATATTATTATTTATTTTTAAGTATCTTCTAATAATTTCTATTTCTTTAAATTTTTTTAATTTATTAATATTTTTATTTTCATTTTTATTTTTAAAAAAAATAAATCTATTAGTTATATTAAATAAATTTTTCTTCTTTATGCTGTTAATGTTTTTTTTGTTATTATTTTTGTTAGGCCATAATAACAATGTGTCTAAATTTTTTAATTTTTTTAATGAATATTCTACTAATTTTGAATAAATTTTCTTATTCCTAAACTTTTTGCTAACTACACTTGAGTGACGTGAGTACAAGTATTTATTACTATTTCCAGTTCTATACTTAGTAAAACCCACATGTGCTATAATTTTATTCTGCGCTAAACAAACAAATGAATTAAAACTCCCTTCAAAGAAATACCTCCAGAGATAAAACTTTTTTGTAATATTTATATTTAGATTAAAATTTATAAATTTAATAATCTCAGGTAATTGATCTTTTTTTACTTTTTTAAATAATAATTCTTTTTTAGAATTTATTAATAAATTTTTTAATTTTTTCATTTATAGGTTTTTTTAAAAATTTGTAATCAATACTTCTTGAAGCATTTTTTGATAATTTTTTTCTTAAAGTTTTACTAGAAAAAATTTTTTTTAAAAAATTAAGCATTTCGATATTATTATTAAATAAAAAACCATTGTAATTATTTCTAATAAGATCTTTATTACCTGCTATATTTCTTGCTATCACGGGTATACCATATTGTAAGGATTGCATGATAGATACCGACAAACCTTCTCTAAAACTAGGATGAAGCAAAATATCAAAATTTACCAATTTGTTAATTATATTTTTATCAAACTTGTTAAATTTAAAGTCACTTATTTTTTTTTGTTTAATTATTTTTTTGTATTTACTTGGATTTTCTGCTCCATAAGCCTCTATTCTTGAGTTGGGGATTATTTTTTTTATTTTACTATAATTTTCAATTATTAAATCATATCCTTTATTTATTTTATAAGAACCAATCATGCCAATAGTAAAAACACCCTTTTTTTTATTTTTTTTAATTAATTTTTTTTTTTCTAATCCAATGCCACTGACTTTAATAACTGGTTTTTTTAAAATATTTTTTACAAAATAATAATCAGATTTATTTATCGTAATATAAGACAAGGTATTAAGTGATAATATACGTTCCAACAATTTAAAGAAAAAATTTAAATAAGAATTCCTAGAATCATTAAATCTAAATCCATGAACAAAATAAATAATTTTTGGTTTTTTAAAAAAAGTAGCCAAACGAATAAAATGGGATGCAACAGGAGTATGACAAAAACATAAATCATTATTGGATTTATTGATTAATCTATTAATATTTATGACTGTTTGAATGATACTTTTAATTTTAAAAAAACCTTTTAAAGAAACTGGAAAATAAAAGGCATATTTTTTAAAATTATCATTTTTAATTTTCTTTACATCACTTGAACATAATATTACTTCATATTGATTTTTTAGCTCGCTAGCGATAGGCTCTAAAAAAGTATTAAATGTTAAGGATTTAGTGAAAATTAAAAATAATTTTCTTGCTTTTTTTGCCATAAATTTATACCAAAGTTCATCATAACTATGAAAGATCTTAATACTAGTATATTCAAATTAATTAAAAAAATTTTTTTTAATTCATATCAAACATTTATATATAATCTTGCCTTTTTGATTGCATGTTTGGGTTTATTTATTTATGCACAAGTTAGTTTTCAACAAAAAAATGATTTGAAGTTTGTTCATGTTTTAAATGCTGGAAATGTTGCCATTAAACCAGTTAACGCTTCAGCTATTAATTTTGATGATTTAAATGTGGAAACAGCTATTAAGAAAGACCCCTATCCAATAGGTGAATATAATACTTATTCTATTTCTGTAAGGTTTTACTCGAACCTAAAAGTAGAAAATGAAAAAATAAAAGAAATATTTTATAAATTTTTAGTCGAAAATATATCTGAAGAAATATTTTTACAAGAAGACTATTTAAATCTTTATAATGAGAACCTTATTAATAACCCTATTAAAATATTTGAAATAAAAAAAAATATAATTATTTTAGAAAAAAATAAAAGAAATATCTCTATAAATTATACAATAGAAAGAAATTTTTTTAATCATATAATATCCAGATCATTTATATGTGCATTTATTTTATTAGTAATTTTAAGAATACTAATGATGGATAGAATTTTAAAATTTTGAAAGTAAATTAAAGTGTTTCTCCTGATTTATTATAAAAATATCTTTTAATCAATACTTGGGGAGTTAGAAACAAAATTTTAAAATATAAAAAAATATTTATTTTCTCTATCATTTTTAAATCTATTAAAATTTTTTCTTCAATAGTTCTTTTGTTGCCTTTAAATCCAATTTGAGCTAACCCAGTCAAACCTGGTTTTATTGAATGTCTCAAATTATATATTGTTAAGTCTATTTTTTCGAAATTTTCAATTGGATATGGCCTTGGACCAACTAAAGACATTTCACCTTTTATAATGTTTATAAATTGTGGTAACTCATCTAAGCTTGTTCTTCTTAAAAATCTACCAAGCTTTAAAAACTCATTTTCACTAATGGTAATAAATTTAATTAAGTTAAATTTTTTTCCATTTAGACCAACTCTCTCACTTAGAAAAAATATTTTTTTATTAAAAAATAAATTAAAAATCAAAATAAAAATAAATAATGGTGATAAGATTGTTAAAAATAAAATTGATAAAAAAAAATCTAAAAATCTTATCATTTTCCTTTAATATAAAGAATATTACTATTTATACATATTAAATAAAAATAGATTAAAAACATAATTGACTCTTTCTGCCTCATAATTATACCAAAATTTGCTACTGAATTACTTAATGCAAATGTAAATGAAATTAAAAAAAGTAATAAACCAATTCTAAATATTTTCTTATTCTTATTTTTAAAAATTAATGCAAGTGCTCTGTTAAAATATTTGTAATTATAGATAATATGTGCGACTAAAATTAAAAATACAAACATCAAAATCAAATTATTCAAAAATACAATTGAATTTCTTAAATTAAATTCTGTAGGAAAATGCAAGGGGGCAAAATAATAATAAATGAAATGAAAAAAATAGCCAATATGTTCATTAAAAGAATAACCAGTCATTGTAGCTCTAAATCGTTGATCCATAAAATAAAACAAATTTGATGGTATATCAATTAAACCACCAACTCCTTGATAATTAGACTTCCAATAAACATTAACGAAAATGAAATAAGTGGCAAATAATATAATTAAAAATATTGATAATATTTTTAAACTAAATTCTTTTTGTATAATTTTTACATAAATAAAAGCTATGACGTGACTGATTATAAATACTAAACCAAAATATGGCCTAACCCCAAAGCAAAGCAAAAATAATATAAATAAAGTTATTTTTATTTTATAGTTATCTTTTTCAGAAAATATGTAAAAAAGATAGAAACTTAGGAATGAAAATATTAAAACTTCTTTTGTCAAGTATGATGTCCAGTAATGGAAATTAGGTAAAATTAATAAGATTATTAGAAATAAAAAAAGATTTGAGTTATTTTTATAAATATAATTTTTTGTAATTGAATAAAAAAACAGCATTCCAAAAAAACTTAAGGATGAAAATAATAAATTAATATTTAAAAAAGAAATTTTTAAAATTGAAACAAAAGGATATAAAATATAAGAATAAAAGTTTGAACCTAGTGTAAATCTAATTTCACTAAAATAATATCCTGCATTTATATATAATGAATTTGCATCATTTGGGGTAACTGGAAATGGACTGCTCATTTCACCACAATCAGAGAAAAAAATATTTACGATTGTAAAAGCTAAATGATAGAAAAAGATAAAATAAAGTATTTTTGGTTCATGGTATGAAATTTTTATTTTATTAAATAGCAAAATATTTTTATCATTTTCTTTTGCAAATTTTAAAACAAATGATCTTAGTGTAATTAAGGATAAGATAATAATAAAAATGAAAAAAAATAAATTTCCTAAATCGTTAAAATAACGATTTATACAAGGACTCATTGTTAATTGATAATATTCATTAATCATTCATTAAAAAAATTAAATTTTAAGTTACTTTTAACATATTTAATTTAAACTCATGTTATAATTTTATTATATCTTTTAATTTTATCATTAAGTTCAAAAAGACTGATAATTCTTTCTCTGCAATTATGTTTCAGTATATTAAATTCTTTTTTTTTTAAAAATTTTTTTTTGAAATTAAAAATATTTTTCATGAAATCATTTTTATCATTCTTATTAAATAAAAAACCATATTTACCAATTATATATTTGCTATCACCTACATCAGAAGTAATACAAGGTGTCCCACTAAGCATTGATTCTGCTAGTGTATTAGGAAAAGACTCACCATATGAAGAAACTAAAAAATTTAAATCAAATATAGGATAAATGAGATTAATCTCTTTTGTTTCTTTAAAAATAATTATTTCTTTTTTTAAATCAAATTTTCTTATTAAATTCTTCAGATTATTGTTATTTTTAATGTTATCTCCAACTAAAATTAATTTAAAACTCAGATTTTTTTTTTTTAAAGAATTAAGGCAATCAAATAAAAACTTATGATTTTTTTGAGGACTAAATCTAGCAACATACCCAAATATAATTTGGTTACTTTTTATTTTATATTTTTTAATAAATGCTGCTTTAAATAACTTGTTGGGTTTAAAATAATTTTTATAATATCCATTGAAAATTACTTGTGTTTTGTTTCTATTATAACCTAATTTTTCATAATATTTTTTTGAAAAATTAGAATTATAAATAATTTTTATTGGTATTGAAGACAATATTGGAAGGATATATTTTGCAATTATTATTGTGAGTATTTTTGTTTTCCCAAAAACAATACTTCCATGCCTTATACACCAAATCAATTTTATATTATTTATTATTGCAGCAAAAGAAGCTAATAAGCATGAATGAAACATCCAAGAAAAAAAAACATCTGGTTTTTCATCATTTAATATTTTTAATAATAAAATAATATTTTTAAATATTTTGTAATTATAATTAAAGTCTAAACTAATTATTTTAATTTTTTTTTTTTTTAAAATTTTATTATAAAAAATTTTTTTTTTAAGAGTAATTATTGTTACTTTATTTTTTTTTATTTGATCTAAACTTATTCGAATAAGATTTTTTTCTGCACCACCATTTCCTAAGCTGTTAATAATATGACAAATTTTCATTAATTATCAAATGATAGAAAATAATAAATTTTTTAATTCTTTTTCTGAATTTTTTGACATAAGTTTTTTGAAATTTTCCATAAATTCCTCTAAATTGAAATTTTTTAAATCATCATTAATTTTAAATATTTTATTTATTTCAGTTTTGACAAGTCTTTGCTTGCTAAGAAATAATTCCTCGTGTAATTTTTCCCCTTTTTTAAGACCAGTAACTACATATTCAATATCGTTTGTATTTTTTTTTTTTTCAACTAAATTTTTGTTATAAATTTCACATAGTCTTCTTGCTAAATCAAAAATTTTTATTGGCTCTCCCATATCAAAAATAAATATATTTCTACTTTTGTTTAGGGATAGTGATAACAATATTAAGCTTATTGCTTCAGGTATCGACATAAAATATCGAGTAGCATCTAAATTTCTTATAGTTATTTTTTGATTATTTATAATTTGTCTTTTAAACAAAGGTAAGACAGAACCACTAGAATTTATTACATTACCAAATCTTACAGAATAATAGTTCTTATTTACACCAAACTTGGAGATTATTAATTCACAAACTCTTTTACTTAGTCCCATAATACTAGAAGGATTCACAGCTTTATCTGTACTTACATTAACAAAATTTTTCACATTATTTTCTATTGAAAATTTACAAACATTATAGGTAGATAAAATATTATTATTAATTACTGACAGACTATTTTTTTCAGCCATATCAACATGTTTGTAAGCGGCAGCATGAAATACAATATCTAAATTTGTTATATTTAAAGTCTCAAGTAATTTTTCATTTTCAAGATTAATTAAATGAAAATTAATATTTATTTTTTCATTCAAATTTAACAATTCAATATAATTTTCTAATTCAAATAATTGATGTTCATTTTTATCAATTAGATAAAGATTTCTAGGATTATAACTTATAATTTGCATTAC
>MDSV01249984.1_pt1 | contig 16836 bp, 9 predicted proteins | sample 810851 | NCBI WGS metagenome assembly MDSV01 (sample SAMN05326640, study PRJNA326480) | marine metagenome | isolation source: seawater | place: Atlantic Ocean: North East | collected 2012 | reverse complement strand
GAGGTGGATGACGGTACATGCACGTATCCCAGCCCTGATCCAGTCCAAGGGTGCACAGATTCGACTGCGTTAAACTACAATTCTGCTGCAGAGGTGGATGACGGTTCTTGTGATTACCCTAGTCCGGAACCTGAGCCAATCAACGGCTCCAATTCAACTGATTCTCCGAATGGAATGGGGAACGAGACAAATTCAACTACAGATCCTGATCCCGTTGTCTGCCCGACAGATATCTGCTGGGATGGTTCATCAAGAGACCCATCGGATTGCTCATGTCCAGATGAATTGGAGAATGTCAGTGACGGAAATCTAACCACCATTGTACCTCCTGTTGAACCAGATGTGACCGATTCCGTCAATGAGGATGAATCAACGGCAGGAATAACCACGCGAGTGATTCTCCTTGGGGGTATTCTGATGTTCTTCGCTCTGAGTACATTAGCGATGATAACTCGTCGTTCATGAGGTGCGTGGGCGGAGTCGAACAGCGTTCTCCCTGAACCATTCAACATATGGACTGTTCAAATCATCCCATTCAAAGGTCCAATTCCAATTATGTTCTGTTGTACCAGGTGTATTCATACGCGCTTCTGAACCAAGTTTTAGCACGTCCTGCAAGGGTATTATGCAGAGGAAAGCAGGGGATTTAATCGCAGTATGTATCATCAATTCAACGGGCTTTTCACCCCATCCAACCGTGGTATCGTTATCGTGTGTACCTGTGTATACTACCATGTTTTCTCTATGGTTCTCAGGATGGTGTGGATTGTCAGCATCTTCGTTTGAGAATTGAAGAACTGCCATACCTGGAATCTCGTATCGTTTCCGTAGATTTTCTACTGTTTTTGGGATGATACCTAGGTCTTCTGCGATAATTCCGTTTGGGTATGTATCTTTGAGAATCTTGAGTAGATCGTCACCAGGCCCATTTTCCCATTGACCATATTCAGCAGTGGAATGATGCGCTGGAATCGACCATGCTGATTCAAAGGCACGAAAATGGTCGATTCGAACAAGATCAAAAAGGTCGAACATTCGTCTCATACGCCTCACCCACCAATCGAAATTTTCGTCGCGATGACTCTCCCATCGGTACAATGGAGTGCCCCAGAGTTGCCCAGTATCAGAGAAGTAATCAGGTGGCACACCTGAGACGTGTGTGGGTCCCCCCTCCTCATCAAGGTGGAACCGATGGGGGGCTGACCAGACATCTGCTGAGTCGTGAGATACAAAGAAGGGGATGTCTCCATAGAGGCTAATTCCCATAGATGTGGCCATTTTCCGAAACCGCATCCATGCATGATTGAAGCGGGCCTGTTGTTCACAGATTTCTTTGAAACGAAGCTTCTCTTTCCCATTCAAATGGCAATCATTCCCAGTCCTACTCCCTTCAGGCCATTCGGTCCATGGTACCTCATCGAATCGTTCCTTTAGGACTCGGAAAAGCGCGTATTCCTCTACCCATCCACCTTGTTCCTCACAGAATTTAGTGACCTCCGATTCCGTAATTTCTCTTTGATCTTGGGGCAGAAATAATTCCCAGCCAGCGAAGGCAGACGATGATGCATAAGGTGACCCATGTGGGTCAGGGGGATGGATGGGGAGCATCTGCCAGACCGATACACCGATATCTTGGAGATGGTGGAGGAATCGAATCGCGCCGTTCTCACCGAGGTATGGTTCGGGAAGGCTAGTCAAATGACAGAGGATTCCTAGGCGTCGTTCTAATTTCCCCTGATCCATCGTCTCAATCCATCCTGAATTGATCATAGAATCCAATGTAATCTTGAATCATTCTTGCTCCAGTGAATCCCGCACTAACGGCCATTGAGGCCTGCATTATGCGGGTCCATTTTTCTTGATCGTTTTCCCAAACTGGGAGGACTTCTTGCTCAAGGATTCGATACAGGGCCCTTACGTCCCGCTCGTCGTCACGTTCGGCTTCAGAATCCCCGATAGCCCAGCCATTGACGCCGTGTATGCATGCCTCGGGCCACCATCCGTCGAGGATGCTGAGGTTTGGAACACCATTCATGGCTGCCTTCATTCCACTTGTTCCAGAGGCCTCCATTGGTCGAATTGGATTGTTTAGCCATACATCTACTCCACCAGTCATTACCTGGCCAATCTCCATTGAATAATCCGGGAGGAAGGCGACTGGGATCTCATTCTGTAGTTCCTCTGCGCCTTCGAAGATTTGCCGAATAAGGGCCTTACCTCCTTCATCCCTTGGATGTGCCTTTCCTGAGAAAACGAACTGAATACGGTCGGCACCAATCGCGCGCAGCCGTTCAAGGTCTGAGAATACGAGATTTGCTCTCTTGTAGGTCGCAAATCGGCGGGCAAAACCGATGGTGAGTAGTTTGGGTTTGAGTTCAACACCTGTGCGTTCCTTCACCATTTTTCGCAGTGCTTCCCGATTCTCCTTGCGTGCTTTGGAAAGAGAATCTCTGGGGATACCTGGTGCCTCAGAGATTCGATTCGGTTCACTACGCCACCCCTCGAGTTGTTCATCGAAAAGTGCCGCAGTAGCGGGACTCGTCCATGTCCTGTGATGGATTCCGTTGGTGATAGGGTGAATCTTGGTGCCCGAAAACATCTCTGAGGCTACTTCTGCATTAAGCCTCGATACCGCGTTCGTTTTTCCACATAGGCCGATACCAAGATGGCTCATTGAACAGGTGTCTCCACTGTTTGCCACTTGTTTTGCATCGGCGGGCAGGAGTTCACCGAGAACTTGCTCCACATCCTCCCAGGCAAACCGATCATGCCCTGCAGGTACGGGTGTGTGAGTAGTGAAAAGTGTCTTCCTCCTCAATTCATCCCTCGACCAGCCTCTGTTCAACATCTCCAAAGCTGCGAATGTACAATGTCCCTCATTTAGATGCAAACCCTCGATATCTACAGAAAGAGCATCGAGGGCATGGATTCCTCCGACCCCTAGGAGGTATTCCTGTCGAATCCGTGTTGAGTCATCTCCACCATAGAGGCGTTCTCCAAGATTGGCGAAATTTTCCGGATTATCCGCATGTCTCGTATCAAGGAAAATGACATCCACGGTTGAGCCGTTGATTCCATTTACAGACATCTTCCAGAGTCGTGAGTAGAGTCGGGCGCCATCGAGAGGGAGCGAGATCTCTATGCCTGTATCTTCCAGATGTTGTGATGGATCGATATCCCTGTAGGATTCTGTCTGGATCCCTCTCTCATCGAGGTGTTGAATCCCATACCCTTGGCGATAGAGAAGTGTGACTGCGACAAGATCGACTCCTGCATCTGCAGCGGATTTGATGTGGTCTCCCGCAAGTACACCGAGTCCTCCAGAGTAGGTATGTAAATCGGATTTTAGCCCGATTTCCGCAGATATGTAGACGATGGACATGGCGGTATCACATCCAACTCGGAGTAACCCAATCCGCTTCCTGAGGGATATAATTCATCCTACAACCCAATATGGTCGAAATTGAGGTGAAAACCATATCATTGTGGCAATAAACGGAAGTCCATGGGTCGCAGGAGGGGAGTCGGAGTATCTCTTCTGGTTGTCTTCCTGTTCATTGGGCCAGGTATGCTGGGGATTGCCTCTGCGGTGACACCAGAGGACATCATAATCGATGGCGATCTCAGCGATTGGTCCACAGATACAACGATGGGAACTGATGCCAATGGAGTCGCTACCTATCTTACCTGGAACCAAACGCACCTCTCCTTCGCTTGGGATGGCACTGACCTATCCTCAACTGATGAAGGCGCGGATATTTTCGTCTATCTGAATACCAGCGAGGGTGGTTCCCCCCTTTCCTCGGAATGGGGTTTCTCTCACGTTCTTCCGTTCGCTGCTGATCATGCCTTCGTCTTAGAGGACTCCACCTATCATGCCATATTCACTCACCAATCGAGTGGCTGGGAAACCTCTCACGAGGAGAACGAAGCGATGGACGTTCACACCTTTCCCGGTGATCGTTACATCGGTTGGTCAGGCAACATGGTCACTGAGATTTCAGTCCCTTGGTCGGCTATCGGTGATCCGACTCAGGTGGACTTTGTCATCTGGGCGCAATGGCAGGATGCTGGCCATGTGTGGACTTCATTCCCTGCTCAGAATCCGGCTACATCCAATGGTGCCGAGACATTTTCTCACCTGTATCATCTCCCGGACAGAAACGCGAGTATCTCTCCCGACCAGATGGAGATTAAGGCAGCGAATGTTATCGAGAAGGCGGAGGATGCCCTCAATGTTGCAATTGTTTTCCATCAACATCAACCGTATTACAAGAATAAGCTCACAGGTATGTTCGAACTTCCTTGGGTCCGTGTCCATGCAATGACGGAGTACGTCGATTCTCCTGGCATCCTTGCCCAGTATCCTGGCACGCAGGTAACTTACAATCTCGTACCTTCCTTCCTTGAGCAACTCGTAGATTATCACCGAAACGAGACACCAGATATCCATACAGACTTCGCCCGACGAGATTGGCCAACGAATCCAGACGGTACAGTCGCAGGGTATCCGAATGCGACAGATTTGGAACTTCATACGATGCAGTTCCAGTCCTTTTGGAATAGTGGTTGGATCTACAATGTCAGTGCCGAGGACCCCAACGCTTGGGTTATGCCGGCGAGTGTCCGCTACAAGGAGATCTACGATGAAACCCTCCACAATCTGAAGCCTGCAACCATTATGGATGACGACCTCCTTCCAGCTCAAGATCTCCTGGATCTACAAGTGCTCTGGTATCTCTTCCAGTTCTCTCCGGACTATGTGCAGGGCGAGTATGCTCCGTTTTTCGATAATCCTTCGACCTACAGCGCCCCTTCACAGACGGACCAAGGGCTGATGGATCTCTTCACCAAGGGTCGTGACTATACTCCAGCAGATCTCACCTACGTAATCGATCAGCAGCATGCACACATGGCGAATGTTTTGCCGATGTACAGCCAACTTGCGGCAGCAGGCCAAGTTGAACTGACAACAACGCCATACTATCACCCAATCATGCCACTCCTGATGATGGATGGTTGGACTTTCGAAGATGGTATCCGTGTCAACAAAGATGCTTGGCCTGACGATGTCCGGGCCCACCTCACAAACGGAATGAATCTATTCGAGGCCGAGCTTGGCTTCAGGCCCACAGGTATGTGGCCATCAGAGGAAGCAGTTTCCCCTCCAATGGTTCAGCCTGTGACTGATGTGGGCATTCAATGGATGGTTACAGATGAGGAGATTCTCGCCAAATCCACGACTTCGAACGGCGGATCTATCGATGTCGATGATGCTGCACAACTGGCTACACCATGGATTGTTGAGGGTGATGCCGGTGGCGAGGTTGCCGTCATTTTCCGCGACCGTGTCATCTCTGATCGCGTCGCGTTCCAGTATGGCTCGATGACACCTGAGGCCGCTGTATCTGACTTCTTGTCTTACCTCGACGGTATCCGTTCGGATCTTTTAGCAGCTGGAGAGGACCCTAGTGAGCATCTTCTCACAGTTGCAATGGACGGTGAAAATTGGATGTTCATGTCCGAGTTCCAGCATACAGATAATGCTCGTCCATTCGTGCATGAGTGGTATTCTCGTCTCGAATCCCATCCTACTGTGGTGACTACTACTCCTTCGGCCTTCCTTGAGAAGAATCTCACATTACCTCAAATCGAGACGATTGGAACAGGCTCGTGGATTGATGGTACATTGAGTACTTGGGCAGGTGAGGCAGATGAGAGCCTCGCATGGCAGCGTCTAGTTGAGGCGAGGACGGCATTAGTGGACTTCGAAGCAGAAAATCCGGATAATCCTGGACTTGATCTTGCTTGGGAATCCCTCTACATTGCAGAGGGGAGTGATTGGTACTGGTGGTATGGGTTAGATCAGGATAGCGGTTATGACGAGATGTGGGATGTATTGTTCAAGGTTCATCTTTCCAATATCTATCGTGCAATTAACCTAGATCTTCCACCCTATCTTCAGGACCTATGGACGAATCCTGCTCTGCCGGATGAGGCCTCAAGTGCCATCATTGAGCCGATGATTGATGGCATTGCCCTTCCAGGTGAATGGGATGGTTCAGCGGTATATACTGCAGATTCTGTGGATGGTGGCGATTTGGACATCGAATCATTCCATCTCGGATACGATGCTTCGAACCTCTACATCCGTGTAGATATGGCTGGGCCGGGGGTTCTGGATTCTCTCGATGAGAATCGAGATGCAGACCTAGCGATATATTTCATGCAACCTAACGCGCAGAATTTCAATGAGGTTCAGACAAACTTCCGAACCTACTATGGCACCCAGGTCCTTGGGTTCCCAGCTAAACGCATGGTTGCTTTCGACTTCGCTCAGTTGCGGGACGACGGTCAGGCAAAGTGGAACCTTTTCGATGCACGAGGAAAGGTTGGAGATAACGAGCAGTGGGCTCTGACTGGCTCCTCGATTCTCGGCGGATGTGCCGGTGATGAGGTATACGAATTCCGAATTCCTTGGTCAGATCTCGGTCTAGCGCCACGCTACACAACTCGGGTTAAGGTGGTATCTGCGTGGACGGATTCTCTTGCTTATGGTGACGGGGACGACATGGAGGTCGCTCCACCTGCACCTGCCGAGATTGTCCTCCCGGATCTCGAGGAATGGGTTACTTTACTCGAATTCGATGACTCGATGGGCGACGAGACAGGAGACGGGGACTACACCTATCCTCTCGCAGGTGATTTCACACCTGGTAATGGCCTCTTCGATGCGACTTCAATCAAGATTAGCCAGAGTGCTTGGAATGCACGCTTCGAGATTGAGATGGCTGAAATAACGGATTATTGGAGTCTATCCAATGGATTTAGCCATCAAATTGTCCAGATTTATGTCGATCAGGGTGAGGATTCTGCTGGTCGAACAGACATGCTAGAAGGGGCCAATGCAATGGTCCATTCCGATTGGGCATGGGAGGTCGCCATTTCAGCGACAGGTGAGCCTGGTGCTGTGAAGGCAGTTGACGCAATCACAGGTGAGACGAGTGCGAAGGGCATCGAGGTTTCAGGTGATGTTGAAACGAAGACGATTACAATCACAGTATCAAAGAACGTAATCGGGCCGGATATTCCCGATTACCGATTCATTATCGTGGTGGGTAGTCAGGACGGATTCGGGCCAGGTAAGTGGCGTGATGTCGATGCGACGGCAAAGACATGGCGACTTGGAGGGGGAGCTGATCCATCTCCTGTAGATGGCATCGATTATGACCCAAACATCGTCGATATGCTTCTTCCCGAGGGCGACCAGAGCGCCATGCTCGCCAGTTATGATGTCAATCAGCAACAGCACGCCATCCTTACTGGTTTTGAACTTCCAGAGGTGGCGCAGCAGGTATACGGTGCGAAGGTTGCAGGTACAACTTCTTCTTCCGCAATCCTCGAATGGTCCACAACTCAACCTGAGTCAGCCCTTGTATCCTGTATGGAAACAGTTTCTTCCTCCACAATCGAATGGAATGAGTCGGCCCTTATTCCTGAGAGTGCAACAGCACTAAGCCACACGTTACAACTCAATGGCCTAGATGGTTCCTCATCGTATGCATGCAATATCACGGTAGGGGATGCTCCGTCCGTCTCGATATCCTTCAATACCTCGAATGTGACAGATATCACACCTCCTGATTTGCTTAACCTCGCTGTTGAGGTCCTCGACTCGGGAGCACTACGGATTACTTGGTACACCAGTGAGGAATCCACTGAGTCCATCGAAGTGGATGGTCAGACCTTCGTAGGGGATACCGTGGCGCTCCGTAAGAATCACGACCTCACAGTCGTTCCTGATCCTAGGCTCACTGCTCAACAGGCCTACACACTCATTGTGACGGTCGCCGATGCATCTGGTAACACAAACACGTCTAGCATTGAATTTTCAATCGAAGAGGACACGTCTCCTTCGTCGGACGGAAGTTCCGATGATGATGCCAATGTGGATTCTTGCACATCCGCTGACGGAAAGGATTGTCCAAGCGGTGACGAGGGACTCTCCCAGCAGGTTGTGTTGGCTATCGCCCTCTTCGTGGCTCTTCTCGTATTGGCTGCCATCATTCGAACACGGCGTTCGGAACAGGAGATTCTTGCTGAGACCTTCGCGGTCTTCGATGACACTCTGGATGATGATTGATTACGCGAACGGAATGCTAGCAGTCTCGTGAGTGTGGAGATTCACGACTGTGAGAATCGCTGGTCTTGGCTGGAACCCCAGTGTCCGCTGGTAGGATGTCTGATCCTGCCAGGTGCTACTATGAATCAGTGTCACTCCCTTATGGTCTGAGACGTGGTGTCCATGCACGTGTCCGGTGACGAAGATATCGGGAACAGTTCGAATCACAAGGTTGTCTTCTGGCTCTGGTGAGAGGGGTGTTTTCCCTCCCCACGCGGGAGCTAGATGCCGTCGGTCAATCATCGCACGCATTGCAGCTTCTGGGCGGTCATAGGACACTGAACGCATCTTTGCTACAAAGTCATCAATGCTCTTTCCATGATACGAAAGGATGCGTACCCCGTGGAGGCTAAAGTCGCAAGGATTGCCAACGAATGTTGTGTTGTTGTAATGTTGTTGTAGTTCAGGATCGAGTGCAGGCTGGGGCTCAGCCGGACGAACAGCATCGTGGTTTCCAGGTAGGAGAAGAACATCGACCCAATCGGGTAATGGCTCAAGGAGTTTAGCGAGTCCACTGTATTGGTTGAATAGGTCCGGGATGGCCAACTCTTTTTCCTGATTTGGGTAAATACCAACGCCATCAACACCGTCACCACTGAGTACGAAATAGCGAATTGTCTTCGCCAACGGGTCTGTATTGAACCAGTGAACCATCTTTTCCCACTGTGCACTCAGAAACGTCTTAGATCCCAGATGAACATCTGATAGGAAGGCGACGGAGATTGCCTGATCGGCAGGCGCACTGGCTTTATCGTGGCGACGGAAGGTTGGCAGATGGATGTCTTCTACGAAGAATAGGTCCTTCCTACCACGTTGTTGATCAGCTAGCCTTCCTGTGACTCCAATTACATCGTCGGGCATCAATCCAGCATTAATCGGTAGATCTGGGTCGTCTTCAAACCTATTTTTGAGAAGGCACTGGATTTCAGTCCCTTCATCTTCCAAGAGAAATCGCAGATGCCCATTCTTGGTGTGCTCTGGTGTGCCTACGATTCCTAGAATCGTGCATTCATCCTCTCTGTATCGTGTCTTGTTGTTGATGATTTCTCCGATTTTCGTTGGCCTGTTAGGGAGAGTTCTTGATTCGATCAACATTCTACTGATTGTGGCGAATCGGTCATTGAAGCAGGACAGAATGTCTGACATCCTTCCTTCAGTCACACTATTACCTGTGATATCGAAGTGAACCTCTAGTTCCATGTCGACGTCTTTTGCTTCCATTGGGAAGTGGCTGATGTCAAAATGAGGTAGGCCATGGGGTCTTGCAGCTGGCTTAATCTGCGGTTCGTCAACGGGAGCGACAGTTCTGGCTCCTGCTGAAGCGTCAAGCACAGGGGCTACATCAGTGGTCTTCTTGGGACCTTCATCGATTCCTGCAATCTCGATGAGTTGATCCAACACATCTGCAGTCAACAGGCCGCGTATATTCGCAGTCATCGCTGCGCTGAGAATCGGTATGATCGATTCGAGAGACTCTAGCCTCTCGCGCGCACTTGGAGCCGGAGGGAGCCTAGCATGGCAGAGGCTCTCGTACTTTGCCTCCCAAGTTTCCTCTGACATGGAATTTCAGGGGTTTGGCGACACTCAAAGAGGATTGCGGCTTCTCATTCCTCGGACCAGATGTCTTCAGGCTCCTTCCGCTTGAGTTCTTCGACGACGGTAACTCCGCTTTCCTGCTCCTCTGACCAACGGACTTCACCGAACCACGCATCCTCCATGCCAGGGACGCGGCCGAATGCGGCGAGAGCACCTGCGTCCAACGGTATTGTCTCCTCGGATTCTGATTCATCCTCGTCCCCGGTATCCTTGCGGACATCCATCGAAAGATGGCCGGATTCAAGCCCTTCAATCAGATTTAGTGCGGTCTCAAGAGCCAAGGAGACGAACAATTGCTTGTTTGTGGTTCGATCTCCTTCCTGATTTTTTGTGCTGCGAACGAGGAATGCATCAGCCTGGCGGTTGTATGCACAGACAAAAGCGAGCCCGACAGGCTTCGCATCGGTTCCTCCGCCTGGTCCCGCGATCCCTGTAATTGAGATTCCAATATCTGCGCCAGAGCGTTGTACAGCACCTTGTGCCATCCCAAAAGCTACTGGAAAGGATACAGCGCCTGGGACTGTGTCTCCCTTGAAATTCTCAGGAGCAACTCCAAGCTCCTTCATCTTCGCCTCGTTGGAGTAGGTGACCCATCCTTGACGAAACCAGATGCTGGCACCACTGATGTCGGTGAGAGCGCTTGTTAACATCCCACCAGTACAAGACTCCGCTGTTGTAACCGTCCATTCAAGGAGTTTGAGTTTCCTTGCAAGGCGCGAGGCTAGGGTCGCATTGCGATCGCCCATCAGTACATTCGGGTCGCCGCCTATTTTTGAGGATGCCTAATGCTATGATTAAGGAAATTAGGAGTGGGCCCGACCGGAATTGAACCGGTGATCTTCGCTTTGTAAGAGCGACGTCATAACCCCTAGACCACGGGCCCCAGTGGTAGGAGGGCCTCCTACAGTTCAATTAGATGGTTCGGTGGTTTGGAAGAATCGGTGTGAAAATTAATCGAAAAATTCCCTGTATCATCTCACAGAATCGTAGTTCTCCCGAATGGCTTCGCATCAGGAGGAATCTCGTCTTCTTGCTTGGTCTTATTTTCGAATTCCGGCCGTTTGAAAATCATGATTATTATGAATATGTCAATGGCTATGAAGAACATAAGGTTGCTTCCAGCCTCATGATTTTCGTAGTTCACCGTGACCATTAATGCTGATTCAGGTTCACTGTAGAAGTGTAGTTTGTATTCCGAACTTATCTGATTACCTTCAACATATACCGGGTCGCTCGATGGCTCCCATGTCCCATCAGGGGTTGATGGGGTTCGGTATATTACATGCTCATTTTCAATACACCAAAAGGTATGGTGATGAGTTTGTGTATGCCACAAACTCTGTGACTCCGCATAGTCAGTGAAATGGCAACTTCCTTGTCCGTTAGTGAAATAGAAGTATGTAAAACTCGACTTATCATTTGGAACTGGGTATACATATTGTCCATTTTCGGATCGGTAGAATTGTGCATTTTCGGTTTTAATCTGAGAATCTAGATAGTCAAAAACAATAACTGTTGCAGGAATAAGAAAAATTGTGACAAGTACTGAAATCAACCTTCGAGCAAAATCTCCCTCGGAGGTTCTGGGATTACTGATTTCTTCCAATAAATACCAATTTTGGGCGGGGTTTATCGTAATGCCCTCTGTTCTGATATCAATGAATTATGCCTATGGTGAGCCATGTACAATATTTTGTGGTAGCAGGGAGTATTGGCAAGTATTTCATTTACTAATATTGAATGTAATTGCGTTGGTTATTTCTTATCGATTAGCGAGACGACCCTTTTCGAATGGCCTAGCTGTTGGTAGCCTAGTTGGTTGGGTTCTACAATCGGCATTCATTGAAATATGATTTTGTATTTCTCAGGGCGTGACTCTCGATCTGTCACGTGGGAAAAGAACAACTTCACGCACATTACCAGCCCCTGTCAAAACCATCAGTAGACGAGCAACTCCTAGTCCCCAACCTGCATGAGGCGGGGCCCCAAATCGAAAACCATCGGTGTAGAATGTGAAATCAGCCGGATTAAGCCCCATGTCAATCAAATTATGTTCGAGAATTTCGACACGGTGTTCTCGCTGCCCTCCGGAAGTCATCTCATCTCGACCGTAATTTAGATCGAAGCCACGACTGAGTTGTTCGCCAGTAGAACCTTTCTCGGATTGATTATGGTAGATGTAGAATGGTTTCATCTCCATAGGCCATCGTGGAATAAAGTGGAATCCAGGGTGCTCCTCTGCAATTAGGTCTGCATCTGCAGCGCTGATATCATCGCCCCAGGAAATTTCGCCACCTTTGGATTGAATGATTTCGATTGCTTCATCGTATGATACTCGTGGAAATGGAATACTAGGGACTTCAACAGAAATTGGGTCTAGAGTTGGCTCTTGAGCCCCTCGCCACTCGTTGATAATGTCAATCAGATGTCCATCTTTCTCAGAGATGGATGACCAGATATGGTGAATCATCCGTTCTTGGACGCCCATGACATCTTCATCATTCGCCCAGGCCATCTCTATGTCGAATGAAATGAATTCGTTGAGGTGTCGGTAGGTGTCATGCTCTTCGGCACGGAATGCGGGTCCAATCTCAAATACACGCTCAAGGCCACCAAGTATTGCCAACTGCTTGTATAGTTGAGGGCTTTGAGACAGGAAGGCTGGTGTTTCAAAGTAGGTCATAGGGAAGAGGTTTGTACCACCTTCTGAGGCGCTCGCAATAATCTTCGGGGAGTTCATCTCCTGGAATCCCTCCGTGAGGAGATGTTCCCGCCCGTATGCTAGGACCTTACTACGTAACTGGAACATTGCATTGATGTGGTTACGGCGGAGATCGAGATGGCGGTTATCTAGACGCGTGTCCAGTTCTACATGCACCTTGTCTGTAACACCTAGCGGGAGAGGCGTCTGTGCGGCGGACATAATCCGTGCACTACTTGCAACGACTTCATACTCAGGCGGCGGTGTAGGGGATCCTTCTGGCACCTTTGGCGGTCGTTTCTGTGCGACTTCACCGGTTACTTGCACTGTAGATTCACGAGAGAGGCCTTGCACCGCGAGAAATGTCTCTACGTCCATTCCGTCTTTCTTCAGGAAGGCCTGCAAATATCCAGTTCCGTCTCGAAGCATTAGGAAACAGACGCCTCCGCGACCACGCACAGCTTCGGCATGACCTGCAATGGTAACGGCCTCGCCCACTAGATCAGCACCATTGGCGGAGATCTCTGCGAGTGTATGTGTTCGGAAGGCAGTAGGCTTCCACCCTGTGGGGTCCCGTCCGGTCATAGCACCGGCTGACGGGGGACGGACTTCAACCGCTCGGTTGAAAAGAAGAGTATGAATCCGTGGCGCATGACGGATGAGCATTGGGTCTTCACATCGGAGTCTGTTAGTTCGGGCCATCCGGACAAACTCTGTGATGCCATCTCAGATGCAATCCTTGATGCCTGTTTGACAGTTGATCCGAATGCGAAGGTCGCCGTCGAGACCCTCGTCAAGGGTGAGGCCACTCAATCTCACATTGTTCTAGCGGGAGAGGTCACAATTTCTCATGGCCTCGATATCCCTGACTTTGAAGCTGTAGCTCGCAACGCAGCTGTGGAAATTGGTTACACTGATCATGCGATTGGTATGGATGCAGGGTCTCATGAGACTTGCAAGGTACAAGTCCTAATCACAAGTCAGTCAGCTCATATCAATCGCGGTGTGGTGCAGGATATCGACGACCAAGGTGCAGGCGATCAGGGGCTCATGTTTGGTTACGCCTGCGATGAGACCGAAGCGTTCCATGGTCACAAGGGACGTTGGATGCCTCTTGCGATTGCACTTTCACAGGGTTTGACCCGAGCACTCACAGAACGCCGTGTTGATGGTACGTTGCCTTGGTCTCGCCCTGACGGGAAATCACAGGTTACGGTCGAACACGATTCAGACGGCCGTCCAGTAAGGTGTTCTCACATTGTCATCGCTATCCAGCATCGTGACATGATTGCGGAGCATGGTACTGAAGACGCCGAACAGGCATACATCATGGATCAAATCCGGACTCATGTGATTGACCCAGTCATTCCGGCGCAACTTATTGACAGTGCGACCGAGATCACCGTCAACGGAACCGGTCGATTTGTCGATCCAGGTGGCCCCTATGCTGATGCAGGATTGACTGGCCGAAAAATCATCGTCGATACCTATGGTGGCCGAGGCCGCCATGGTGGGGGCGCCTTCTCTGGGAAGGATCCATCTAAAGTCGATCGATCAGCCGCCTATGCTGCACGCTGGGCTGCTAAGCATGTCGTTGCTGCTGGCCTAGCTCGAGAATGTGAAATCCAACTCGCTTATGCCATTGGTATAGCCGCCCCGGTAGGGATTCGGGTTGATACCTTTGGTACCGGCGAAGTGGATGATGAGGCGATTGCTCGCCTCGTGGGTCAACACTTCTCATTCCGACCTGGCCATATAATTCGTGATTTAGCACTCCGTAACCCCATCTACTCACCTACCTCTGCCGGTGGGCACTTTGGTCGCGAACCAGTAGATGGCATGTTCACATGGGAAGCGCTCGATGACACGCGAGTCGCCGCAATGAGAGCCATCCTCTGAACGCTGTTAGTATTGCCCGGCCTCGCGTGGACTTCATAGCGCAAGCGACGGTCCCTTCTCTGATGCGCCGCAGCCCGTTCCTAGCCTGTGTGCTCCTGCTCATGGCTTCATGCACGCCGTTGATTGGCACTGTAACTGCCGATTCCAGCATCCTGCTTGACCTCAATCAGGATCTTGTTGTCATGACACCTGGGCAGTCTTCAAACGTCACACTTAGCGTTGAGAACAATGCAAGTTCAATCTACGATTTCACCATCGAGTTAGGTGATTCCACTGCTGGTTCGGAATGGGTGGTTAATTTGACGGCCACTAGCATGCCACAAGTATACCCCTACAGTACCGACACTCTCGACATCGTTGTTTCACTGAGTGCGGGTGCGAATTCTACTGATTCAGGTGTTCAGTGGATTTGGGTCAATCGGACAGGTGCCACTTCAGCTATCGAACTCTATCTTTCAGTTGGTACGATGCATCTTCCTGACATCGACGCTACAGGCGCCGGTGTCAATGGACTGGTGAGCACTGAGGGAAATACCTCTCTAGTTGTACCAATCGAGGTGAGCAATTTCGGTTCGGTCCAGGACACAATTCTCCTTAGTGCAGGAGCGGAACCTGATCTTGGCGGATTCTGGGCCAATCACAGCGCGAATTCAACAGGTAGTGAGACTGGAAATGAAACTGGCAATGAGACCGGTAATGAGACAACTAACAGCACATCACTCGGTATCGATAATCTCCTCCTCTTCGGGAACAGTTACACTCAGCAGAATTCCCTTGATGTAATTCTTGAGGACCTTGGTGTGAACGACTCGGTTGCACGTGCCTCTGGAGGGCTGACCCTTGACGATCATTGGAACAATGTCAACACCTCTGCCAATTCTTGGAATACGACTCTCCGGGATCCTAGTGTGGATTGGGACTATGTAGTCCTTCAGGACCAGAGTCAGATTCCTGGTTTACCTAGGTCGAATGCCGACTGGATCGATAGTCGAGATGCTGCAGTAAATCTCGCAGATGCAATCGAGGACGAGTCCTCAGAGGTTCTCTTGATGATGACTTGGGGGCGACGCAACGGCGACGCCACTAATCCTACCATCTATGGCAACTTCACTCAGATGCAGGATAGGTTAGAGGCTGGTTACATGGACTTCCGCGACAATATCACGGCTCAGGGTCATCAAGCCTGGATTGCTCCAGTAGGTCTCGCTTTCGCTCACATTCATGACGGCATCGTTGCAGATGGGTCTAATCCTCTCGCTTCAGGTGCGACATTTAGTGCCCTATATTCTGCAGATGGTAGTCACCCTTCCCTTGCAGGTTCATATCTCGCCGCTCTTGTAATCACGGCGACGATATCTGGTCAGACGACAGTTGGTTCCAATGATTCGATATCCCTTCCTACATCGCTCAAACTTGAACTCCAGCAGGCAGCAGATGCCACTGTATTCAACGAAACCTCACACCTATCCTATCCATGGGAGTCCAGTTCTGGAAGTGGCACCTCTATGGGTATGGTTCGTAATACCCCTACGACTGGACTAGATGCCTCCTCCTGGGTTGTTCAGTGGACTGATCCGGTCGTTCGGAATCTTTCCTCGGGTTCAACGACCACCGTCGATCTTCACGTAGAAGTTCCCCAGAATGCTGCTCCTGGAGCATACGGTCTCCGCCTCTACGCTGCAAGCACCTTCGGAAATTTCTCAGTGAGTACTGTTCTTGTGATTGACGTTAATGGTACGCACCTCTTTGAGTCGAGCTTTACGAGTGAACAGGCTTGGTTGCCAGGGGGCTCGGGTAATCTCACATTGACTCTCAATGATGTAGGTACAGATGGAATTTCTCCCTCTATAGTTCCCGGTTCTATCTCGACGGTAGGAGCCTGCCTTGTCGATTCAATCACTTCAGTCAATGGTGCAACTGAATCAGCCTGGTCTATCGGTTTGGATGTCCTCTCTCAGAGTCATGTCGGTGATTCCTGTACCATTTCATTGGACATTCATGAATCGGAATCTGATACCACACATTCACTGATGCATACAATTGCGGTCAACGAATCTCTCTCACTGACCATCCAAGTCGATTCTACACTGGTTCAAGGGCCAGTTCAACTTCCGAGTGGAACGGTGACCTTGCAGACGCATTTGTTAACGAATAATGGTACTGAGGACCTCAACGTATCCTTCTCAGCACCGACTATGCCTGGCGTCTCGTTCACTTCAGATACTGTTCATGTTCCACGTGGGATGGCGCGTCCGGTTATTGTGGAGTTTGATTCGGCTGAATCTCAGTCACTTCACTCTGAGTGGTTTGTGCCAATATTCTCCACTGACCGAATCGGCACATCCATTGTGATTGATAGTGCCGTAAGCAGTAATGCCTCATTGAATCTAGATTACCCTCATTGGACTGATATTACGGCTAGTGCACTCAATGGTACATTGGTATCGTTGGACCCGGG
>MDSV01139866.1_pt1 | contig 16838 bp, 17 predicted proteins | sample 810851 | NCBI WGS metagenome assembly MDSV01 (sample SAMN05326640, study PRJNA326480) | marine metagenome | isolation source: seawater | place: Atlantic Ocean: North East | collected 2012 | reverse complement strand
TCTGTTTTTTTTGGCATTTAGTTAAATGAGTATGTAATATAAAAAATGATAATTCACTAAAAATTTATGGCCTAATTAAGAACTTATGAACCTACTATCTTCAGCATCAATATTTAGTTTTTTTACATTAATTAGTAGAGTTTTGGGTTATCTGCGAGATATTTTAATAGCAATATTTCTAGGAGCATCAATCTTTGCTGATGCCTTTTTTGTAGCATTTAGATTACCAAATACTTTTAGACGATTGTTTGCTGAAGGAACATTTAATGCAGCATTTATCCCCAGTTATACGTCAGCAAAAATTGAAGAAAAAAAAAAAGGTAAGAAATTTGCCGATGATGTATTTAAATCTCTGCTGTTAATCTTAATTTTTATTGTCACTCTAGCAGAAATTTTTACTCCATATTTAATTTATATTATTGCACCAGGATTTTTAGAAGATCAGATTAAGTTTAATTTAGCAATTGAACTGACAAGAATAACTTTTCCATTTTTATTATTTATAAGTTTATCCTCTTTTTTTGCTGGTATTCTTAATTCTAATAATAAATTTGCAGCAGCTGCAGCAGCGCCAATTATTTTAAACATAATATTGATAGCAAGTTTAATATTATCTTTCATGTATTCATTAGATTATGCAAAACAACTCTCTTACGGAGTTACTATATCAGGTATTATTCAATTATTTTTTTTATTTTATGTAACTAAAAAATTTTACAAACCATCATTTAATTTTGATTTAAGATTAAGCAGCAAAGTAAAATTTTTTTTTAAAAAACTTTTACCTAGCATTTTATCTTCAGGAGTAACACAAATAAATATTTTGGTTGGAACAATTATTGCTTCCTTTCAAACGGGTGCAGTATCTTACCTTTATTATGCTGATAGAGTTTATCAGATTAATCTTGCTATTGCAGGTATAGCCGTTGGAACTGTTTCTTTACCAGTTCTTTCTAAAGCTTTTAAAATGAAAAATGTAAAAAAAATTTCTGATATTCAAAATAGATCTTTTGAACTTTCTCTTCTATTCTCTATTCCAGCAAGTTTTGGATTAATTTTAGCTTCGAATGAAATAGTGAATGCATTATTTGGATACGGATCCTTTTCATTAAATGACGTTGAAATGACAGCTACAGCTTTAAAGTTTTTTGGATATGGAGTACCGGCTTTTGCATTGATAAAAATTTTATCTAATTTCTTTTTTGCAAGAGATAATACAAAAACACCTTTCTATATTTCTGTATTTATTGTTTTTTTAAATATTTTGATAAGCGTTATTTTTTTTAATAAAATAGGATTTATAATTATTCCAATAGCTACATCAATTTCAACTTGGATTGGTGTTGCTATTTATCTCTATATATTAAATATAAAAAAAATTTTATTGTTAAAAAATAAATTAATGATAAATTTTATCAAGATTTTGCTTTCGACAATTATAATGTCGTCCATACTACTATTTTCTTTAGATAGGCTCACAAATTATTTAGACTATCATTACAATTACAAAGCTCTTTATTTAATATCAATTGTAAGTTTTGTGGGTATGTTTTATTTATTTTCATGTTATTTATTAGGAATATTAAAACTTAAAAACTATAAAACAAATTAATGAGTAAAAAAAAATTAGTATTCTCAGGAGTTCAACCAACAGGTAATCTTCACTTAGGAAATTATTTAGGTGCTCTTAAAAATTTTGTTTCATTGCAAAAAGAAATGGAATGTATTTATTGTGTTGTTGATTTACATGCAATTACCACTTTTCAAAAGCCAAGTGTATTGCATGATAATGTTTTAGAGACAACAGCAAGCTTTCTAGCCACAGGTTTGAATCCTGATAAATGTATAATTTTTAATCAGTCTTCAGTTTCAGGTCATACAGAACTTGCTTGGATTTTAAACTGTATATCAAGGATAGGTTGGCTCAACAGGATGACACAGTTCAAGGATAAAGCGGGATCAGACAAAGAGAAGGCTAGTGTTGGACTTTATATTTATCCAAATTTAATGGCAGCAGATATTTTACTTTATAAAGCAACTCATGTTCCAGTAGGAGCAGATCAAAAACAACATCTAGAGTTATCTAGAGATATAGCTCAAAAATTTAATATAGATTTTAACTGTAAAGATTTCTTTCCCTTACCAGAGCCATTAATATCTAAAAAGATTTCTAGAATAATGAGTTTAAGAGATGGAACAAAAAAAATGAGTAAATCAGAGGAGTCTGATTATTCTAGGATAAATCTAAAAGATACTGCTGATGAAATTATCAAAAAGATAAAAAAAGCTAAGTCAGATTCCGATACAATACCCGAAGAAATAAAATTATTAGAAAATAAGCCAGAAGCTTTAAATCTTTTAACCATTTATGCTGAGCTCACTAAAAGTAGCTTAGAAAAAACTATCACAAATATGGCAGGCAAAGATTATTCTGTTTTAAAAACAAAATTAGCTGAAGTATTGATTAATGAACTGACTCCTGTAGGAAAAGAAATCAAAAAATTACTTAACGATAAGTCGCACTTAAAAATAATTTTAAAAAAAGGTAGTGAAAAAGCCAATATAATTGCTGAGGAAAACCTAAAGATTATACGTGAAAAAGTAGGCTTGATATAATATAAAACCTTAATGATACAAACAGAAACTACACCAAATCCAAATTCTTTAAAGTTTTTGTCTGAAAAGACATTATCAGCTGTAGGAACTGAAGAATTCAAAAAGGAGAATCAAGACGAAATTGAAATACCTTTCGTTAGAGAACTGTTAAATTTTAAAGGTGTAGAATTAATTTTGTTATCTGAAAAATTTTTATCTGTAAAAAAAACTAGCGAAGTGTCCTGGAACGAGTTAAAACCCATGGTCATCTCTCATTTGAACGATTACTTTGAAAAAAATAATGATCCAATTCTTAAAAAAATCAAAATAATAAAAGAAATTAACAAAAATGATAATGACACTGTGAGTAAAATTATTGAAGTTTTAGATACAAAAATACGTCCAGCTGTGGCAAGAGATGGTGGAGATATAAAGTTTATATCCTTTGAAAACGGAGTTGTAAAAGTTGAATTGCAAGGAAGCTGTTCTGGTTGTCCTAGTTCTTTAATGACTTTAAAGCAGGGGGTTCAAAATCTTTTAAAACACTATGTTAAAGAAGTAAATTCAGTTGAGGCTACACAATGAAAAAGAAATTAACTTATAGAGATAAACTAATTGAGCTCGCTTACATTTATGATGTTAAAGAGATTAAAGATTACGTAAAAAGTAGAAAAAATTTAACATCGGGACAACTAGAACTTATTTTAAAAAAAAATAGAATTACGATTCCAAAAGATTTCAAATCCAATTTTTTACGAGACAATTTTTTAAAACCTGTCTCTAAGATAAAATCAAACTTAATTGAATTTAAAGAAAATAAAATAAAAGATAAAAATAAAGCAATTAGACAATTAGAAAATTTAAAATATGATACGGGTAGAAAAATCGGAAGAGGGTTTAAAGATATCTGGAACAAACTAGGTCAAATAGGGTTAAATTTCTTACATATACTTCCTACCCTAGGCAAAGTTTATTATAAATTTTTTTCAAATGTGGTCACAGATTTATTTCACGGGATTTACAATCAACAAATTGAGCCAAAAAAAGCTAAAAGAGTAATAATTGCTATTACATCTGTAGTTATTGTGACAACGATTACCTTTAGCGGAGTCAATTATTTTTCTAAAGAAGAAATAGCAAAAAAACCTGAGATTAAAAATGAGCTTAAAAAACCTGAGATTAAAAAAGAGCCTAAAAAACCTGAGATTAAAAAAGAGCCTAAAAAACCTGAGATTAAAAAAGAAGTAAAAAAACCACAAGAAAAAAAAGAGATAAACAAAACTGATACGAAAAATAATAAAAAAGAAAAGCAAAAATTTGAGGTTAAAAGAAGAAGTGTTGATGAAGTTATTTTACCAAATTTAAATTTAAAAACAGAAACAGTTTTGAGTCTTTTTAAAGACGTTGAATATGATTTAGGAAAGGTAAGGATTCAAAAATTAGTAAAGCCTATTTATTTTACCCAATTTCCAAGAGATCTCGATGAATTACAAAGCACTAAGTTAAAAAAAGAAACTTTTATAAAGATTGTTCTGCCTTTAGTGGTTGCTGAAAATGAGAGAATATTAGCGGATAGAGAAAAACTTAAAACTTTATCAAACAAAAAATTCACAACAGATCTAGAAAAACAATGGCTTCGTCAAAAACTTTTGGAGTACAAAGTTAAAAAAGGTGACCTAAAACAATTATTAGTGAGAATGGATATAATTCCAACTTCTATTGCATTAGCTCAAGCAGCAAAAGAAAGTGGATGGGGAACGTCTAGATTTGCTTTAGAAGGCAATGCTATTTTTGGTCAGTGGACTTGGAGTGGTCAGGGAATTGCTCCGCTTGATAGAGAGAGTAACAAAAATCATAAAATTTTAAAATTTCCTATTCTAAGAGCATCTGTCAAAGCTTACCAAAATAATCTCAATACTCATAAAAGCTATTCTAAATTTAGACAGAAAAGGCAAAATTTGAGAGCCAAAAATAAAAAAATCAAGGGCTTAGAATTAACTGAAACATTAAATAATTATGCACAAACAGGATCTGAATACACAAAAATATTAAATCAAATTATCAAGCAAAACAGGTTGTCAGATTTTGAACCAGTGAGATTAGTTAATTCTGTTAAAAAAATTGAACTAAGCTCCTAACTATTTGTCACTCACCACGAACTGTATTCCCAACCAGCGCCAAAAACCGCTAGGATCTCTTAAAGAACAGTTAATTCTTCCTCTTTCACCAATAAATTTTTCGTCAATAGAAATAATTAAATTTCGATCATCTTTAAATTTTATATTTGATTGTCTCCACTTGTTACCCTCATTTGAGTAACAAGCTAGTGATTTAAGATTGGTAATATTATCATAAAACTCTATCTTTATTTTAGGAGGGTTTTTGCTTTGTAAAAGATACTTTTCTTCAGGTTCAATTTTTTTGTATTTAAATGGCAATGTTCTTGTTAAAGATTTAAATCTTTTTATTTCTCCATATTTTTCATTTATAGGAAATCTTGGTAGCTCGTAAAGATCTTTGCTTTCATCTATCACACCAGAATGCTGTCCAAAAGCATATTTAAACCCAAAATCTTTAATAATACTTTTAAATTCCTGACTGTATTCTCCAAATGGATATGAAAAAAAATTAGAGTTCTTTCCTAATTCTTTTTTAAAAATTGATATTGATTTTTTTATATCAGAAATAATAATATCTTTATTTTCATCAACTAGATATTCATGTGTGTGACTATGATTGCCAATTTCAACAAAATCTTCCTTATCTATTTCTCTAATTTGACTCCATGACATATAATTGGAAGCACCAACTTCACGTGTACTTACAAATAAAATAAAAGGTATTTTTTTTTCTTTAAGAATAGGCCAAGCATTTCGGTAAAAAGACTCAAACCCATCATCAATTGTTAATAGGACTTTTCTCTGGTCTTTATTATTTTTCATTTCTAGCTCAAATTTTTTAGGATTTATGAAACGAATCTTACTATTCTCGAGTATTTTAATATGATTGATAAATTCTTTAATTCTTATGTTAGTAGATGGGTATTTGTTTTCCTCAAACCTATGATACATTAAAGATATAATGCCAAAATCGTCTATATTTTTAATTTCAACGTTAGAATACAAATTGTTATGAAAAAATAAAATAGTTATAAATAGATTAATGATAAAAAATTTTTTAATATTGAATTGCATAGGTAAAAATAACAAAATTGGTTTAAGGGTTGATAATAATTTTTATATACATACTTTAGATCAAAAAATTAATAATAATGACCAGCTAGTTTCGAGCATATTAAATTTAATAAAAAAACACAAAGTAAACTTTGATAGCAGTTTCTCAATACTCGTAAATAGTGGGCCTGGTAGCTTTTCCTCTATACGTGTTTCCTTGGCAGTGGCAAAAGGAATCAAAATATCAAAAAAATTAAACTTACTAGGGTTTAAAAATCAAGATCTTGTTCAATTTTCCCTTGCAAATATTGAATTTTTGATAAAAAAAAAATTATTACAAAAAAAATTGATTAAACCGACGTATTTAAGTTAAGTTAATAATTATGAATTTAATTGAGCAAAAATGCCAAAAAAAAGGTGTTAGACTTACCGATCAAAGAAAAACAATAGCTAAAGTATTATCTGAGTCCAAAGAAGTCTATGGCTCTAAAGATCATCCCGATGTAGATGAGCTACATAAAAGAGTATCACAATTTGATAAAAAAATTAGTATTGCAACGGTTTACAGAACAGTAAAATTATTTGAGGAGTCAGGAATTTTGGAAAAACATGATTTTAAAGGTGGTAAAGCAAGATACGAACCGTCCCTGGATGAACATCATGATCACTTAATCGATATAAATAGTGGAGAAATAATTGAATTCGTAGATAAAGAAATTGAAAAACTTCAAAATGAAGTTGCAAAAAAATTAGGTTATAAATTAGTTGACCATAAACTTGAGCTTTACGGTTCTAAAATAAAAAAATAATTTGCAAAAAAAAATCTTTATCAAAACACTCGGATGTCAAATGAATGAATACGATAGCAATCGTATTTTAGATCTAGCTAAAAAAATTAATTACATTCCCACAGAGGATCCTGCAGAAGCAAACTGTTATATATTGAACACATGTCATATTAGAGAAAAGGCAACAGAAAAAGTTTATCACGACATAGGTAGAATAAAAAAAAGATTTAGAAATAAAAAAAAACCAATTGTTTTAGTAGCAGGGTGTGTTGCTCAAGCAGAGGGAAATATACTATTAAAAAAAGAAAAATATATAGACGCAGTGATTGGTCCACAATCTTATCATGATATCAATAATATGATTCTAAAATTAGAAAAAAAAATTAAACAAATTAATTTTACAGAATTTGATGTAGTGGATAAATTTGACACTCTAAACTCCATAAAAAATTCAAATAATACAGTCTCTTCATTTATAACTATTCAAGAGGGATGTGATAAATTTTGCAAATTTTGTGTAGTTCCATATACAAGAGGACCAGAATATTCAAGATCGATTGAAGAGATAGTAAATGAAGTTAATCAAGTGGTTATAAATGGAGCTAGAGAAATTATCTTGCTAGGACAAAACGTAAACGCTTACAATTTTAAAGGTAAAAAGCTTTCAAATTTAATATTAGAAATTTCAAAAATAAGAGACTTAAAAAGAATTAGATACACAACTTCACACCCAAGAGACTTCACAACGGATTTAATCGAAGCACATAAAATCTGCAATAAATTGATGCCATTAATTCATCTACCGGTACAAAGTGGTTCAAACAAGATTTTAAATGCTATGAACAGGAAGCACACTGTCGAAGAATACTTGAATATTGTGAGAAAAATAATCAGTGCAAAGCCAAATATTAAATTTTCGAGTGATTTTATAATTGGATATCCTGGTGAAGGCCCAGAAGAATTTAATGAAACTATTAAATTAATGAAAGATATTCAATTTATTAATACTTACTCATTTATGTATAGCGCAAGACCCGGAACCCCAGCTTTTGAGCTGAAGGAAGTAGACAAAAAAGAAGCAAAAGATAGATTAATTAAATTTCAAGAATTGGCTGAAAAAATTAAAATCAAATACAAAAAGAGTTTAATAAAAAAAAAAATAAGTGTTTTATTTGAAAATAAAGTTAAGAATGGAAATAAATATTTTGGAAGAGACGAATATTATAATTCTGTTATTGTAGAGAGTAATGAAAATTTAGTTGGTAAAATCAAAAGTATTAACGTCATTAGCGTAAATCAAAACACTTTATTCGGTGAAATAAATTCAAATTTAAATAAAACTAACTATGCTGCCTAAATAATAAATGTCTGAATTAAGTAATTTACAACATACTCTCAATTTAAAAAAAGTTGATAAAGAAACAATTAATATATCTATCAATGATAATGAGATGTTAATGGCTATTGTTGGCCAATTTGATCAAAACTTAAAATATTTATCTAAACTATCGGGAACTGATGTTTTTTGCAGAGGTAATTCTATAACATGTAAGGGAGAAGAAGAAAAATTATTAGTATTTTGCGACGCTATAAAATTTTTGGTAGATAAATATTTATTAACGAAAATTATTGAAAAAGAAGATATAACTTTGTCAGTGAAAAAAAATATGGAAGTTGAACAATCTAACGTCAAGAGTTTTAAGCAATTAATAAAAACTCCAAAAAAGTCAGTAATTGCAAGATCTGAAAAACAATCAGAGTATATAAAGGCTTTAAAAGAGAATGATATTGTAATGTCTCTTGGTCCAGCTGGTACTGGAAAAAGTTTTTTAGCTGTATCAGTGGCTATAACTTTATTGATGGAAAAAAAAATTGAAAGAGTAATTCTTTCAAGACCAGCAGTAGAGGCCGGAGAAAAATTAGGTTTCTTGCCTGGTGATATGAAAGAAAAAGTCGACCCATACTTAAGGCCTTTGTATGATGCTTTGTATGAACTATTCGGAGCAGACAAGATAGACAAAAAAATTGAGTCAGGAGAAATTGAGATTGCTCCGTTAGCATTTATGAGAGGACGAACTTTAAAAAATTGTTTCGCTATTTTAGATGAAGCCCAGAATGCAACAGAAACACAAATTAAAATGTTTTTAACAAGAATAGGTGAGAACTCAAAATTAGTAGTAAATGGTGATCCAAGCCAGGTGGACTTGATTAACAAAAATCATTCAGGTTTGATTAAATCCAGAAATATTCTCAAAGATTTAAAAGAAATAAAGATTATCGAATTTGACCATAATGATGTAATAAGACACCCTTTGGTTTCAAAAATTATTAGAGCTTATCAAAATAAAAGCATTGATGATAAAAATTAATGTTGTAACCAATAATATTGATTGGCTACGTTATATCAAAAATCCAAATAATTACTTAGAAAAAAAAATAGATAAATTAAATTTAAAAGAAAAAAAATTTAAAAAAAAAAAATATTTTTTTTACTATTTTACTATCCGACAATAAAAAAATTAAATTTCTTAATAAAAAATTTAGAAAGAAAAATAAATCAACAGACATATTGTCTTTTCCTTTTCAAACTAAAGTTCAACTTCGCGAGAAATTAAAAATAGAAAAAGATATATACCTTGGTGATATCATTATTAATTTGAATAAAATGAAGACTAAAAAAAACCTAAGAGATTTTAAAATTGAATTTGATAAGTTGTGGATTCATGGTTTAGTTCACTTGTTTGGGTATGACCACAAAAAAGAAAAAGAATATTTTGAGATGCATAAAATTGAAAAAAAATATTTAAAATTATTAAATGCTTGAGAAATATATTAACAATCGATTTTTTGCTTTATATTTTTTTCCATTAATTCTTGGTGCACTAACAACATTATCTTTCAATCCTTTTAATATTACAATTTTAAATTTCGTAATTTTTCCCTTATTTTTCTATTTAATTGTTTATGTAAATAAAAAATCAAAATCTATTTATAGAAAAAAACCATTTAGAAAAAATTTATTTATTCTTGGCTTGTCTTTTGGTTTTGGTTTTTTTTTAAGTGGCACATCCTGGATTATAAATTCACTTACTTTTGATGAAAATTATAAAATTATAATTCCAATTGCCTTAATATTAACTCCTCTTTTCTTAGGTCTATTTATGGCTTTTACAATCTTATTGATTGGACCGTATTTGAAATTAAGCTTATCATCATTACTTATTTTCTCATTCGGCTTATCATTTTCAGACTACCTAAGGGCAATAATATTAACAGGTTTTCCCTGGAACTTGTGGGCCTATAGCACTGCTTGGTTAAATGAAGTAATTCAAATAGTGAACTCAATAGGACTATATGCATACAATCTTATAGTTATAACTCTTTTTACCTTACCAATTGTAATTTTTTTTAGCATTAGTTTTACAAAAAAATTTATATATATTGCAACTTGGACCTTAATAATTTTATTTTTATTCATTTACGGAAATTACGAAATTAACAAAAATCAAAAATTTTTAAATAAAATAGAAAAAAAAGTATTCGTAAAAATTATTTCTCCTAATTTTGAATTAAAATACAATCTTAGTCCAAAAGAAATTGAAGAGCGGTTTAATAGATTAATAAGATACAGTGAACCTGATAAAAATAAAAAAACACTTTTTATTTGGCCAGAGGGTGTTTTTAGTGGGTATAGTTATGACGAAATTTTAACTTTTAAAGATTTAATTTCAAAACACTTTTCAAAAAAACACTCTATAATATTCGGTACTAATACTTTGGACCCGACTACTGGCGGTTACTATAATAGTATTTTGCTTGTAGATAATAATTTAAAAATAATCCAAAGTTACAACAAAAGAAAACTTGTTCCTTTTGGAGAATTTTTACCATTTGAAAATTTTTTCAATCACCTTGGACTCAAAAAAGTTACAGAAGGTCATGGATCTTTTTTAAGAGGTCTTAAAACCAATAATCTTTTATTAGATGAATTGAGTATTTTACCTTTAATTTGTTATGAAATAATTTTTACTGGTTTAATACAAAAATCCCTTGAAAATACAAATTTAATTGTAAATATTTCTGAAGATGGATGGTTTGGTAAATCGATAGGACCTGATCAACATTTTGCCAAATCTATTTTAAGAGCTATAGAAAATAATACATTCCTCTTAAGATCAGCAAATAAAGGAGTAAGCGCAATAGTAGATAATAAAGGTAATATAATTAAACAATTAAATCGAAATGAAGTAGGAAATATCGAATTTGAAGTACCGTTAATAAAATCAAATAAAATTAAAAATGATTTGATCTTTTTTGTACTTTTAATTACATATCTTTTAATCTTTTTTATTTATAAAGAAAAAAATGCAAAATAATAAATATTTATTTACAAGTGAGTCAGTTTCAGAAGGTCATCCAGATAAAGTCTGTGATAGAATTTCCGATATGGTTGTCGACTTGTATTTGTCAAAAGACCCCGTTTCAAGAGTTGCATGTGAAACTTTGACCACAACAAATAAAGTTGTACTAGCTGGAGAAATAAGAGGACCGAAAACAGAAAAAGAGGAAATAGTTTCTAAAGTAAGAGACTGCATAAAAGATATTGGATATGAGCAAGACGGTTTTAGTTGGAAAACAGCTAACATAGAAACATTCCTTCACGAACAATCAGCAGATATAGCTATGGGGGTTGACTCGAAAGATAACAAGGATGAAGGGGCAGGAGACCAAGGTATAATGTTTGGATATGCCTGCAATGAAACTGACGAATTAATGCCAGCACCAATTTACTATTCACATAAAATTTTAAGATTAATGGCAGAGGATAGAAAAAATGGAAATTTAAAAGGTATAGAACCTGACTCTAAAAGTCAGGTTACAATGTTGTACGAAAAAGAAAAGCCTATTAAGGTTACATCTGTTGTTATATCAACTCAACATTCAAAAGATCTTGATCATGAGAAAGTAAGAGAGGCAGTTTTGCCTTATATTAAAAAATCTATACCTGAAAATTTTTTGACAGAGCTTAATCCTAAAGAAATTTATATAAATCCAACAGGTCAATTTATAATTGGTGGTCCAGATGGTGATACAGGCTTGACAGGAAGAAAAATTATTGTTGACACTTACGGTGGAGCAGCACCACACGGAGGTGGCGCGTTTTCTGGTAAAGATCCGACAAAAGTAGATAGATCAGCTGCATATGCCTCAAGATATTTAGCAAAAAATATTGTTGCAGCTGGCGTTTCTGAAAAGTGTTTAATTCAACTTGCGTACGCAATAGGAGTATCAAAACCTTTATCAATTTTTATAAAGTTAGGAAATGGAGATGAGAACAAAATTGATAAAGTAAAAAATATTATAGAATCTAACTTTGATTTATCTCCTCGGGGCATTAGAGAAATGCTAAAATTAAATAAACCAATATATGAGGTTACTTCCTCATATGGTCACTTCGGTAGAAAGCCAACCAATAAAGGTGAATTTACTTGGGAAAAAACCGATAAAAGTGATTTATTTAAAATGTAATCTTGAAAAAACCTTAATTTTATTTTAAGTATAATCTAAAGAACCAAATTTACAAAATGGGCACTAGCCCATTTTTTTTTAGGACGAATAAAATGCTTAATAGAGGATTAGATAAATTAGAACTTTTAAGAATAGTAGAGGCAGTTGCCAATGAAAAATCTATAGATAAAGAGCTAGTTATTGGATCTATGGAAAGTGCAATACAAAAAGCTGCGCTCACAAAATTTGGAAACGATAATAATATAGAAGTTTCAATAGACAGAGAAAGTGGAGAAATTAAAATTCAAAAAGTTTTAGATATAGTAGAAAAAGTTGAAGACTCATCAAGGGAAATTACTTTAGAAGATGCTCTAAAAAACAACCCAAAAAAAAATGATTTAAAAGTTGGTGAAAAAGTTTTTGAAGAATTGCCACAAATAGATTTTGGAAGAATAGCAGCACAAAGCGCGAAGCAAGTTATTAGCAGCAGAGTTAGAGAGGCTGAAAAAAACAGACAATACGAAGATTTTATCGATAAGCAAGGTCAGATATTAAGTGGTATTATCAAAAGGTTAGAATATGGCAATGTAATTGTTGATCTAGGTAAAGCTGAAGGAGTAATTAAAAAAGATGAATTAATACCAAGAGAAATTTTAAAAACCGGTGACAGAGTTAAAGCCTACTGTTATGAGGTAAAAAAAGAATTAAAAGGGCATCAAATATTTCTATCAAGAGCACATCCACAATTTTTAGCGAAATTATTTTTCCTTGAGGTGCCTGAAATTTATGAGGGTACAATCGAAATAAAATCTGTTGCTCGCGATCCAGGAAGTAGAGCTAAGATATGTGTACATTCTCAAGACTCGTCCATTGATCCTGTAGGAGCATGTGTAGGGATGAGGGGAAGTAGAGTTCAAACAATCGTGAATGAATTGCATGGTGAAAAGATTGATATCATAAAATGGACTGAAGATTTACCAACACTCATTTCGGAGTCTTTATCTCCAGCAGAAATCCAAAGAGTACTAATAGATCAAGATAATAAAAGAATTGATATAATACTTTCAGAGGAAAATTTAAGTAAAGCAATAGGTAGAAGAGGTCAAAATGTTAGGTTGGCATCTAAATTAACAAATTTTGAAATTGATATACTAACAGATAAAGAGGACTCAGAAAGAAGACAGACAGAATTTAAGGAAAGAACTGAAACCTTAATTAAAAACTTAGAGGTTGATGAAACTTTAGGTCAGCTATTAGTTTCCGAGGGATTTGTATCAATAGATGAGATAGCTCAATCTAATCCAGAAGAAATTTCAAAAATAGACGCAATTGACGAAGAAACTGCAATAGAATTAATAACAAGATCAAAAGAAACTCTTGTAAAAGAAAAAGAAGCAGTAGCATTAAAATTAAAAGAACTTGGAGTTGAAGATAAATTGATTAATTTACAAGGAATGACTCAAGGTATGCTTGTTATTTTAGGACAAAAAAATATAAAAAAACTAAGTGATTTTGCCGATCTTTCCTCAGACGAATTGATAGGAGGATATGATGAGATCAAAGGAAAAAAAATCAGGATAGACGGTTACCTTGAAGAATTTTCTTTATCAAGAAAAGAAGCTGACGATCTTATAATGGCAGCAAGAGAGATAGCGTATTAGTAATGTTATGGATAAAAATAAAAAAAAAACACTTACAATTTCATCTGACTTAAAAAAGAAAATAGATACAACATCCATTTCAACATCTGGAAAGAAATCCTTCGCTGTAGAGAAAAAAAAACCTTTCAGGTCAAATAAAACATTTAATAAATCTGTATCAACATCTAAATCAAACATCGCTCCTGATCCAAAGAAAAAAAATTTTGCAAGAAAGTTTATAGAGCAACAGGCTACTAAGGATTTTATAAAAAAAGAAAATAAACCAGCAGGGAAAAGTAAGTTAAAATTAAAAGGACCCGTAGATAAACGAGACTTTAAATTGACTGTTTCAAGAGCACTAAATGTTGAAGAAATTGAAATTAAACAAAGAAGTTTAGCATCTGTCAAACGAGCACGACTGAAAGAAAAAAAGAAACCTGAAGGAGATGAAAAAAAGGAATTCAAAAAAGTAATTAAAGAAGTAAATATTCCTAAACAAATTACTATTCAGGAACTTTCTAATCGAATGGCTGAAAAATCAAGTGATATTATAAAGTTTTTATTTAATATGAAAGTTGTAGCAACAATAAATCATAATATTGATAAAGATACAGCTGAATACATTGTTAAAGAGTTTGGTCATAAACCGATATTAGAGGAAAAACCATCAATAGAAAAAAGCAAGTCAAAAGGAAAAATAAGTGGCGAGGTGAAAGGCAGACCACCAGTCGTGACGATAATGGGACATGTAGATCACGGTAAAACATCCTTATTAGACTCGCTAAGAGATACTAACGTAGTCTCTGGTGAACATGGTGGAATTACACAACATATTGGAGCATATCAGGTTAAAACGGAAAATGATAAGTTAATTACATTCATTGATACACCGGGTCATGCTGCATTTACCGAAATGAGAGCAAGAGGTTCAAAAATCACAGATATTGTAGTCTTAGTTGTAGCGGCAGATGATGGAATAAAACCACAAACAGTCGAAGCAATAAAACATGCTAAAGCCGCCAAAGTCCCAATAATAGTAGCAATAAACAAATGTGATTTGCCTGAGAAAAACATAAGTAAAATTAAAAACGAAATGATGCAATATGAATTAATCGCTGAAGATTTAAGTGGAGATACATTATTTGTTGAAGTATCAGCGCTTAAAAAAATTAATTTAAATAAACTAAAAGAAAACATCCTTCTACAATCTGAAATACTAGATCTAAAAGCTTCATATAGCGATAAAGCTCGAGGCGTGGTGATCGAGTCTAAAATTGATAAAGGGAAAGGACCCGTGTCTACAATTTTAATAAGTAATGGTAAATTAAAAAAGGGAGACCATTTTATTTGCGGAGATACATGGGGAAAAATTAGAGCTATGATTAATTACGAGGGAAAAATGATTAATGAAGCCTTGCCTTCAATGCCTGTTGAAATTTTAGGAATGAACGGATCTGCTTACGCAGGTGCAGAATTTATGGTTACCAAAGATGAAGATGAAGCAAAAGAGTTAGCTGAATTTCAAAAAAATAATTTTTCACAAAATATAGCTTTAGCAAAAGATAAAACAACTCTTTTTGAAGATTCGAATGAAAAAGATGAACTTAATATTATAATAAAATCTGATGTTCAAGGTTCGAGTGAAGCTTTAAAAATGGCTATTAACAAAATTCAACATAAAGAGGTAGAGGCAAAAATTATCCTATCAGACATAGGAATGATTAACGAAACCGATGTTTCTTTGGCCAAGGCATCTAACGCTATCCTAATTGGTTTCAATGTTAAACCTAATAGAGAGGCTAAAAAATTAGCGGAGGAACAAAAAATAGATATAAAGTATTTCAATATAATTTATGAAGCTTTAGATCATGTTGAAAAATCTTTATCAGGCCTTTTAGAGCCCGATATAAAAGAAACTTTACTTGGAAGCGCTGAAATACAAAAAATCTTTAAAGTTTCAACAGCGGGAAGAATTGCAGGTTCCAAGGTAATAAGTGGTGAAATAAAAAGTAAATCTAAAGCAAGAATAATTAGAGACGGAATAGTAGTATATAATGGAGAAATCCTATCAATCTTTAGAGAAAAAAATCAGGTAAAAGAAGTAGGTACAGGTTTAGAATGCGGTATAAGCATTAAAGATTTTATAGATTTTAAGGAAAAAGACGTAATCGAATCCTATCTTGCAGAGGAGATACAACGATCAATATAAAATGATGAGCAACCAATCAACACAAAGACCTTTTAGCCAAAGACAATTAAGAGTAGGAGAGTTAGTTAAACAAAGTCTTGGCGAGTTATTTATTAGAAATGAGGCTAAAATACCTTTAATAAACTCAAAACTAATTACAGTGACAGAAGTTAGAATGACGCCAGATTTAAAAACAGCTAGAGTATACGTTATTCCTCTTGGAGGTGTTGATACTAAAGAAACAGTTAGGATCTTGACGGAGTACGCACATCTTGTTAGAAGAGCCTTGTCAAAAAGGCTAGATATTAAGTTTCTTCCTAAGCTTACTTTTGTTGAAGATAACTCATTTGAATATGCTGAAAAGATCGAGAAAATTATAAAAAAAAATAAAGAAAATGATAAAGAAAAAAAAAGATACAATTAAATCGTTAGCGACTCATAGTAAAGACGTTGGTTCTACCGAAATACAAATAGGCCTACTTACTGATAAAATTATAAAATTATCAGAACATTTTAAAAGATTTAAAAAAGATAAACATTCAACTTTGGGTTTGACCAAATCAGTTAATAAAAGAAAAAAACTTTTAACTTACCTTAAAAAGAAAAATGTTGAGTCTTACCAAAAGGTCATCAAACAACTAAATTTAAGGAAATAATGTTTAAAATACATAAAGAAGAATTAGAAGTTAATGGCAAAAAATTAACTTTAGAGACAGGTAAAATAGCTCGTCAAGCTGACGGAGCAATAATTGCAACATTAGGGGAGACAGTAGTAATTGCTACAGCTGTTGGAGCAAAAAAATTAAATGATGGGCAAGACTATTTTCCATTATCAGTTAATTATCAAGAAAAATACTACGCAGCAGGAAAAATTCCTGGTGGTTATTTTAAAAGAGAAGCTAGACCAACTGAGGCTGAAACTCTTATTTCTAGATTAATTGATAGG
>MDSV01190417.1_pt1 | contig 16841 bp, 25 predicted proteins | sample 810851 | NCBI WGS metagenome assembly MDSV01 (sample SAMN05326640, study PRJNA326480) | marine metagenome | isolation source: seawater | place: Atlantic Ocean: North East | collected 2012 | reverse complement strand
TATTACGCCGCTAATCTCAATTCAGGCATACTGACTGTGAAGTCAGCAAACCCTAATGCTCTTTTGTTTGCATTTAAAAACTGGACGTTACCTCGTGCCTACTGGATAAACTCCCAAGACCTTTACACACCCGTCGAATCTAGTTCACCCCCGAAAGGGATTACATATGCCACCACGTAATAATTTGGTGGAGGTGGTCGGTACTGCCCCGACGTCCGAAATGTTTATTTCGACTTGATCAACATTTACAAACGTAATTATACTTGAAGGTTGACCAATTGTCAACTTTATGCTAAATTAGGATATGCCAAAAAATAGAATATTTAAAATCACTGACGGAACAGAGACCAAAGAAGTCGAAGCCATGTCATTCAAGAAGGCCGTGAAGTCATTTCAAGGCAGTTCTAAGTCTAAGATGATAACTATCGAATGGATGACGAAGGGTGGAGAACTTTTCGTAAAAGACCAAAAATTGCCATTAGGTAGAAAGAAAAAATTAGGACGTTAGTATAAAAAGTGAAAGTGAGCCACAATCCATTAGTTAGAATGCTTGTCAGACTAAGGATGGCATATGCAGATTTCCGTGGACATCACGGAAAACCATGGGACTACGAGCCTGGCGACTACTACATGGGCAGTCACAAAGGTCATAAAAAACACGAAAAGAAACACGGAATAAAATGACAAAATTGATGTGGACGATTTTTGCTGTTTACACATCATTATTTGTTATCGGTTGCATTACCCTATTATAGATCATTGTCCTTTTCTCCTAGATAAGTTATAGTGTAAGATGAAAATAGCAATTACCAGCGATCAAGCATTACAGAGCTATCACCTAAGAGATCTCAATGGCAACAAATATAAGTTTCAACTCGACAAAGATTTTGAATTAGCTTACGGTTGGTATGAACTACGTGTGGACTATGTTGACACTAAAATCGAGCTATCGGATATCAAAATTAACGATTCAAGCATAGGTTACATGATGTACACTGGTTTTTACACGGATGGACTAGGAGAGATACATTCCCCAGGAAATGCTGTTTGGGACACAGGAGGATTTTTCACAATATGGATACACACTGAGATAGGTATGATGTACAACCGAATTTTTCGTGCCATACGATCCGGTGACTGGGGTAAAAACCTTTTCAACGATTATGCCCTTACGGTGGATAGACCAACGGTAATTAATAAAAATTGGCCTGCTGAGCTAAGAAGTTTTTTCTCACTAGGACATGGGCCTCAATGGTGGCATAAACAAAATACTGAATTTCCATGGAAACGCTGTGAAGTTCCTAAGTTTGATGTAAATTTGATGTTAGAACAACTAGATAGGGTACTTCCTTATTCTTGTACAAGGAGTTGTGGGCCTGGACAAAGTCTTTACATTAAAAATTTAAAAGACACAGACACACCAAGCGATTTACCTTTTGTTGAATTAAATGACATAGATAGTCCTCTTTTCAAAGAACTTGCAATTAGTGTAGGATATAAGAGGATTATAGATATATCGATCCAAACGCTAAATCCAAATAGTTACGTAGAAATACACAGAGATGATCATTATAAAAGAGAGGCCTATCCATTTATGAAAGGATGTAAGAAGTTGTACTGGGCCTGTGAAGCACATGATGATGTTTATTTTAAATTGGGAGATAGTGGATTACTTCCTCTTGATTCTCCGTTGTTGATCAATACGATTGATCACACTCACGCAGTCGTACACCAAGGCACCCGGCCAAGAAAATCTTTGTTAGTGTACGGAGAGATGTAATAGTAGCACTTACCACACAACCTCCGGTACTTAAATATTATTGTGAAAAGACCAAAAACGAAGGCCGCTTATTGGTCAAAACTTAAAAAAAAGGCTCCCAAAGTTCCGGACATCACATGCCCTGCAATCGACAAAGTCCTGAATAAATTGGAAAAGCGTATCGACAGAGATCTGACTATGGCACAATTTAAAATGATCGAACGTCAGATGGAAAAACTTAGAAATGCAAACGAAAAATTAAGAGAGTCAGGAATCTACTGGCACAATGCATGTAAAGATACGGTCCGTGATCTTCTGGGTAAAAAGAATACAAGGTAACTATTAGTATGTGGAAAATATTAGTTGTAATTTGTGCATTTGGAGTTGACTGCACAATGTTTGAATCTGATCCAATGGTGTATTATCAAACTGAAGAAGAATGCATTGTGGCCGCTGATGCAAAAGCGAAAGCAATGGTACAAACATTCACAGATTATGGATACTATGTTGATAGTGCCGCACACTCCTGTCAATATTTAGACCATCTGAAAGCCACATAAGTTGACAAATAATAAAGATCTGCTATAATTGTAAAGCGATTTAGAGTTTATCCTATTGTAGGAATTTTGCTCTCGGTTGCACTCATTAACCATAGGAGACTTTATGAGCAAAGTAAAAATGCTTCTGGATGTGGTCGAAGAAGTAAAAAAAGAAGCACCACAAGATGTTCCAAACTGGACAAGCAAATTAGCAGAATCAAAGGTAAATCTACAAAATCAAATAGCAAAAGGCAGATTGCTACCAAAGGGCGTTGAGGACCATCCGTTGGAACACTTTGCATTCAATTATTCAGTGCAACGTGATGTTAGGGCGGGTCATGTCATGAACATTATGAAGAAGTTTGACCCGAGGGTTTGTTGTCCTGTGTCAGCAGTGAAACGTTCTGATGGGGAAACACTCTATATATTTGATGGGCAACACAGAGCGGTGGCCCTCGCACTGCTAGGTTGGAAGAAGATACCAGTTACAATAGTAGAAACAGATGAACCAGCCTTTGATGCTGAAGCATTCGAGATAGTAAACGATTCTGGTATATTAAGGGCCGGGACAGAAGAGATACACAGATGTCTCCTGCACAGGTACAAGATGGGCGAAACTGAAACAGAAAGAGTTGTGACAGCACATCTAGTCCAACAAGTGTTTGACTCATGTGGCATAGACCTAGAACCAAAACGTGTAAGGAAGAGTCCAGGAAAGTGTGGTCCTAACAAGCATTACTTCTCACATTTTGATTACGCATACAAAGGGATCAAGATGGCAGGACCGATTGGACTGACAGACGCACTAGTTTCAATCAAGAATGTATACGGTGACGAAGAGGGTGGAGAGATCAACCAAGGCTTATTCATAGGTTTGATGAAGCAGTACCAGATGGGGCAAGAGGCAAAACGTCTCAAGAGATTGCCCAACGATTGGATGAGCAAAATGCTAGATTCCGCTAAAAAAGTTTGTCCGAGTGCAACACTGATACACACCGCTACTAAAAAGCAATGGCAACACGCAAACGGTGTTGGATGGGACGCACCTGTGGCAATGGCTCATATGTTGAGAGAAGTGTATCTAATCGAGGATGGAACATTTGAACCAAGTTATATGCCAAATGTTACACTGAAACTTGAAGATGGTGACATCGCATCAGACTCTGAAGCACAGACGGCCTTTAACAAATATGTCAAATAGACTTTGTTACTACAGATGTTGGGTCACAAGAGACAACAAGACTGAAGAATATGGATACGGACTGCCGTGGAAAGACGTATTGAAGGAAGTCAAACAGCACTACAAAGATGGAGCAGACGCAGTGGAACTTGAAATGATAACCGCAGAGGAGTTCAATGATAGATTACCAAAACCTTATTAATCTACCAGAGATCAATTTTAAGAGTAAGGGAAGACCCGAGTTGAAAGAACTGGCCCAGTACATAGATCATATGAAAATTGATCTGTTTGATAATAAGTGGAGTCAAAGCACTAAAAAACATATAAAAACTTCGTTGGTGTTATACATAAGATCTATGCAAAAGCAATTGGCACCTATGGGATATCACTACAAGTCGCAGGACATGGAGGGTAAACAACATCTAGAACATGTAATACCGCAGAATAAAATTATCACTGCCTATCTACATGACAAAATATCTGCCGAACTTGTTTTACAGATGCCGTTATGTATGATAGATGACGCAGACAAACACATACTGGAAGGCGATTGGCAGACTGCAGGTAATTGGGAGTTTCCATTTCGTAGATATAAGTTGGCTGGTTTTACAAAAGTAATTAAGGATGTGCGGGGAAACACAATTAATTTAGAGTCATATAGGCTTGATGAACATTTCAAGATGTTGGGTGCGGTTGACATTTAACCAAAATTGTGTATAATTAAAACAGCAAATCACCAGAGACGGCCAAAGCCAGTACTCATTTGTAACCTTCATTTAGAGACACTCTATGTCGATGAATGGATATTTTTAAAGCCTGAGGTGGGGTGACAGTCCTACGCCGAGATGGCGAGCCTGGACAAGGCGTTCCTGGTGTATGCTATTATATTACAAATGCCAAGCGAAAAAACAAAAAAATTATTGGAAGACCTAGGCAGTATAACAAGAAAACCTAGTAAGTTCGTTAACCAAAAATTCACAAGTTACACTAACATGTATTATATTTCTATACCAGAAGATATTCATAAGTTGCCAAAAAAATATGACAAAGCCAAAAGGCATAAGGACCAGGACGGAGAAGAATATATTTGGATAGATCGTGTGTATGGTAGTATCTTCAAAGGAGGGCAAACCATGAGGCAGGCCGATGGCACAGAATACAAAGGTAAACTACATTCCAAAAGAAGATTAATTGAAAGAAAAAATTTACACGGGGAAATGACAAGATTTTATAGCAAATGCACGGTGACCGCCGATGACAGATGGTTTGACAATGGCGGCCTACCTATTGAAAAGCCTACAAAGTTAGAACCTGAAAAAGTCAAAACCGAAGAAGAGATCGAAGAAGAGAAACGACTGAAGGCACAAAGAGAGGCTAGGATACTAGCAAACTTAAAATAACCTAGTAAAATAGCAGGTAATACCAGGTTGACGCAATACCAAACTATGTTATAATAATGGTAACAAAAAAGGAGAATAGGTATGTATAAATGTTCAGCAAAAGCAAGTTTGGTGTTAGATCAAATTAGATCAAGATGCCAAGAAGATACACAAACTAATAATAAGTGGAGAGGCAGATCAGGCAATTACATGTATATCATGGGCAGAGAAAATGCAGATGGTAAGGCTACTGGTGTAGTTCATAAGATTGCAGAAGATGGTTCTCATAAGTTATGTGGGTCATTCAAAATTTTGAATGACGGTATCATCACGAGATTCACAGGGTTGTCAAAGGCAGACTGGAACAACTCGATGAGAAATGCAGAATCTGAGTACAAAGCGAAGTACGAAACAGAAACTACAGAACAACCTGCAACAGAACAAAAAGTTGCAGTCTAAATACGATGCAGTAGACGTGGGCTCGAGTACCCGTAGTGCCGACCAAGGCCATATTCCAAAAAATCTCGGCCCACACGCATCATAGATAAAAATGAAGAAATCATTGTTTTCAGTATTGGTATTGGCATTTTTCGCCATTGGTGCATTTGTTCTTGGCACATTTTATCCTAACGCACTTACTGTGGACAAAATTGAAAATCAAATGCACAAACAAGAACTAAAAGTGGTGGAGGATCTTGGCCTAAGAGAGCCTGAGTTTGAATTCAACGACAAGGACACTTTTATGGAGGCTACTCGTAAATGCGTTGCCTATTTGAATTGGACTACTGACAGAATGAATAGAGTGCCAACTGCTATAATAGTAGGCATGGCAGGAATAGAAAGTGCATGGGGAATAAGTAGATTCGCTAAAGAAGGAAATAATCTTTTTGGAATAAGGACATGGGACTTAGAAAATACTCCACACATGAAGGCGAAAGGCAATCCTGATGCAAGTTGGGGACTAAAAAAATACAAAACAAAATGCGATTCAGTGCGTGATATGATCCGTATATTGAACACTCATCCTGCTTATGAAGGCTTTAGATTGGCAAGAGAAAAGCAAATAATACTTGGAAAATGGGAATACAAAGAATTACTGCTAGGCATGACTGCTTGGAGTACCAACGAACAATATGTAGAAATTATTTTAGACACTATCGTTAAAAATAAATTACATTAATGAAACTATCGATTGACAGCGATAAAGAGATAAAAAAATATTACCTCAAAGACCTGGAGAACAATGTATTCGATATTAATTTAGATGCCGAAATTGATCTTCCGGACGGGTGGTACAAGCTGGTTATAGAATATACTGGCGATAAGATAGACATTTCCGACATAAAGATCAACGACACATCAATTAGATATTACATCTACACTGGATTTTTTCAAGAATCAAACGGCACAATTCACCAACCTGCCTGTGCTGTCTGGACCGAAGGACAGTTTAATATTTGGATACACACAAATCTTGGATACATGATACAAAAATTAGAGGAGTCGATCAGACCTGGGGAGCATGGACAGAATCTATTTGAAAGATATTTCCTAACAATAGACAAACCAGTGAAATTGCCTAAAGGATTTAGAAATGATATCCAGGCATATTTTGAAAATGCAAACGGACCTAGGTGGTGGCGTAAAGGAGATGCCAATAATCCCTATGAACCGTGTGATGTCAAACTTGAAGACATCGATAAATCTAAATTAATAGAAGAACTGGAGCAACATTTCACAAAGATTTATTCTTATGACATTCCAGGAAAAGATGGAGAAAATATTAAAGTTACTGCAAAAAAATTGAAAGACTCTAATGAATTGCCTTGGATTGAAATTGCAGATGTGCCAGGCGTCGTAACAAGGGATCTTTGTAAAAGACTTGGCTACACCAGAATCTTAAACATAACTTTCAATGTATTGCCAAGTGGTGGATCTTTCAATCCACATTTGGATAACTTCTATCACAAAAACACATACGAATACCTAATAGGTCCTAGTAACTTCGTATGGAGTTTATCAGAAGACCCTATGGCAAACTATTTTAAATTGAGCGAGGCGGGTATGCTACCAATTCAGCATGGGGCATTCGTCAACCTGGGTAAATTTAGCCACGCAACAGTCAACCAATCAACTAATGATAGAATTTTATTGACAATACATGGCGATCGAGGGTTGACAAATAACCAAAAAATGTTATAATTAAGCATGGGATTTATACAAATGAAACTGCCGAAACGTATTAAGAATAAGATAGAGAACAGTAAAAGAAATAGAGAAGCACAGGCTAATCATGAAGAATGGTTGCAATCGCAAGGGCTTGACAATTACAGCCTAAAGCAAAGGTCTAAGAAATTCAAGGGATACGATATTCCTAAGTATGATCCCGATCCTAACCAACCCAAGTGCGGTGATAAGATTCCTGTTAACGGTGGGAACAAAAAAGAAGAGATGAAGTACTCTGGTAAGAGAAAACTTATAGGAATTGGTCTAATGCATAAGAGCAATTTGGTGCCTATTTGGGATGAAGAGGGTGCTAAAGAAATTTCCACAATGCGAAGAAACTAAAATTTGCAAACCTAAATATAGGTATGTTAAAGGATAATATTAAAATACCTAATTTTTTAAATAATGATCAGTTGTCGGAAGTTGAAAATATTCAAGACATTGGTCAAAAATTTTATGACAACAACGGTGTGCATGATAACAAGTTAACATCAATCCAACAATGGATTACGGCCAAAGATCCAATTTACAAAATTGTTCACCAAAGACTCGGAGATTACTTTAAAGACTACAAGATAGATGGAATACAACTGCTCACAGCATTAAAACCATACGATGTGCATAGCGATTTCATTGTCCAAAAGGACCAGGTACCTTTGGTGGAGCCTGGAACAACTGTGCCCACCTACACAATCATCATACCGTTAGAAGAAGGCTTTAGCACAATCGTTTTCGAACAAAACGCTGAATACAATAATTTTGTTGATTACAAAGCACATTCAGATGTGCTCTTAAACAACATTGATAAGGATACCTGGACAAAGTATTGCAGTCATTGTCACGCAGAGGACAGACTATATCTAAACATAAAGGAAATATTCAATTGGGCTCCAGGCACATTGTTTGGGTTCGACAGGAGACGTTTTCATTGTTCTGGAAATTTTACAGAGAGCAAAAAGGCATTGGTAATATGGTTAAGCATATAGAACTATCACACACGGAAAAGTTTTCATGTGAATATTTTGAAGATGAAATATTGGTCGAAAAATCTAAGTCTTCATTTACACACAGCTTCAATGTAAAAAATAATTCTTGCAAAGTACAAATAAAAATTAATCCTTGGAAGATAAAGCCATTAGTGAGATTTGACGGACATTTGGTTAACTACGGGCTGGCGAAGATTACACCATGGGATCACATGTTGGAGTTTAGACTTCATGAGGATCATGTCCAAAGATATTTTGAAAGCATTATCGACGCAAAGAAAAAGTACCTGTCCAGAACAGGACAAAACATACCTGAAAATATGGAAAGTTATGTGGGTGTGAATAATTCTTATAAGGAGATAGTCCAAAAAATTAAGGCACTTATTAAATGAAATCTATCTTATTAACAAGTATTCCTAAATATGATCTTGTGGCTCCGCCTGCCGCTATTGGCATATTACAAGGTGTGGCTAAAGATCATAATTTAAAAACTGCGGTTTTCGATTTTAATCTATATCTTAATAAAAATCTTACAGAAGAAGAGTGGCAAGAACTAGATAATTGGTGTGTTTTTATCAAACATAAAATTAGCAAAAAACTACAGCAAAAAATTTGTAGACTTTGGGACACAGGTATCAGTGAAAAACTGCCAGCCGGGTGTGAATTTTTATTGATATCAATATTTTCATATTGGAGTCTTTATGTTGCTAGATTGTTGATCAAACATGAAAACAATAAAATACGTCCGTACAAACTTATTGTAGGTGGTAATGGTGTGGTTAGTAAATTTCCGGACACAGATGAGTATTTTGTCGACTGGAACAAAAAACACAACTATATTGAACATTTGATTGTCGGTGACGGTGAAACACCTGTTAGTGAAATTTTCTCAAACGGCAAAGTGGAATATAATAATGACAACATTGATAGTTTTCCTTTTCCTTCGTATTCAGGGTATGACCTCACTGATTATGAAGAAAAGAAAGTTTACATCACAGGATCAAGAGGTTGCGTTAGAAAATGCACCTTCTGTGATATCTACAACATATGGCCTAAATTTAGATTTAGAAGTGCAAGGTCTTTGGTTGACGAAATAAAACAACACTATGAGGTTCATGGTGTCACTAGGTTCGACTTTACAGATTCATTAATAAATGGCTCTGTGTCTAATTTTTACAAGTTCAATATGTTATTGGCAGAAGAGAAAGCAAAAGATAGTAATCTTAAAGACATAGTCTATTTAGGACAAGCAATTTGTAGACCAAAACATCAAATGCCAGAATCTCATTATGAGGCCATGTATCATGCTGGTTGTAAACAATTGACAATAGGAATAGAGTCATTTTCTAATAGTGTCAGGGATCACATGAAAAAGAAGTTTTCAGATAAGGACATAGAGTATCATTTAGAACAATGTAAGTATTGGGACATACCAAACGTGTTTTTAATGATTACTGGGTATCCAACAGAAACAATAGAAGATCATAAAAAAAATTTAAATGATATTGAGAAATATAAAGATTATGCTAAACTTGGAATTATTGAAATGATTAGATGGGGTACGACGATGCATTTAATTCCTGATACCCCTATCACAAGCAAGGAAAGTGTTGAGGAGCTAGGACTAAAAGGACGCAACCATAATCATATAAATTTCGACCCTGAATCGCAGTACTATTGGTATAGTGAAAAAAACAAGGATCTTACTTTAAGGGAAAGGATTAGACGAAGGTTAGAACTTCACGAAAAATCAGTAGAGTGTGGTTATCCACAACCAAGGGTGCGTGGCGAGTTGCAAACACTATTGGAAATGGCGAAACTAATTAAAGATTGATATGGCAAGAATTGGAAGAAGAAAGACACTAGAGTGGATAAAGGAGGATTATAATTCTAATCCTTTTAGATTCTGTTGCGAAGTGACAGGAATGATATCCAATCTTATTGCATCACTTATATTGATGTGGTATTCACCTAATCCGCCAATGTTTATTGCCTACATATTTTTCCTTATCGCCACATGTTTCTTGATGTATGGTGCATATAGTAGAAAGAGTTTTGGATTCACAATAATGTATTTGGTATATTTGGGCATAGATGGTATAGGATTTATCAAAACTCTAATGTAAAAAGTCAATAAAATCAACCATTCTAGTGAGATCAACTCTGGTTGACGCAATTGGAAATTATGCTATAATTGTTGTATGATTAGACTAATAATATTATTTGCAATCTTCCTAGCGGTTTATCCGATGATAGGTGATGGTTGGGTGGCATTCAGCAATGACTTTAACGTTGCTGGTGTGACAAACTTTGTATCAGAGATTATTGCAAACTTTAAACAGTAAAGGAAACTATGAAGCACATGACTAAAATAATCTTGGTGTTGGTGGCAGGCCTTATGTTGGCACAATGTTCCACTTACAAGATTAAGCCAGACATGAACAAAAGTGGCGTCGTTAACAAGACACCTAAATGGTATGTTGATTACAAGCACGAAACAATGTTCAAGTACCAAGAGGCGGCTACTGCGGTATCTCCGGATATGGAGTTGGCTGTGAAAAAGGCAACTCTTTTGGCAAAGGCTAAACTTGTTGATAGGATAAATGGTGAGATGAACAACAGGACCACTATCACTAAAAATGAAGCCGGCACTAACGAAGACCTCAACGTAACAGCAGGATCTCAGGATGTTATAGTAAATGTCATCACTGACACTTTAGCAAGAGGTTATGAAGTTACTAAACAAGAAATGTATCTTACAAAAACTAAATCTTATAGAGTTTACGTTATGATAGAAGTAAGCAAGAAAGAAGTAGAAGAAATTATTAATGAAGTAAACAAACGAAAATTAGCATTGATAGATACAGACGCATTAAATGAAGCGGCTAAAGAAGTATTAAACTAAGGCTATGAAATTAAATTTCATTTTGAAATTGATTGCTTTAGTAATGCTGACTCTTGTTATCATTACAACTTACATAGGATCACATGCACATGCAGGTGGCCCATGGGATAATCAATACTGCAATGTCGAGATCACAAAAGTAAAAGTGGTTAACGAGCAAGGTGATGTCCTAGAGAACTTAACAGAAGAAAAAGTTGTTTGCAATGATGGTGCATCTGACTTCTTATTTGACATGGGCATAGCAAAGAGTTGCCAAATGTACACATGGGATATGCCAGTTGGAGAGGTTTTGATAACACAAAGACAAATAGCCTGTCATAAAATGAATGGTGAATATGAGATTGTTCAAGGTTATCATAGTATTGATTAGTATTACAATGTCAAATATGGCATTGGCTGATTCACACAAATTAAAAGAGGCGCAAGGTTCCATAGGTGACATGCCTCCACCGATGTGGCTAGGAGATGACTTAAAGTACAGTATGCCTGCCTTTTTATTTAGATGGACACAATTTATGAGATTTAGCCTAAACAAAGAAGAGAAGAAAATGCATGAATCTGCTGTATTCTTCGCCCTTACAAGCACACAGAATGGCAAGATAGTGAGCTGGTATAGTAAGAAGCGTCTAGCCGCTGGTAAGGTGAGGGTGATACACTCTTACCCAATTTCAGGTGGATATTGCCGTACCTACCAAGCATACATCAAATTAAACGGTAAAGAGCGACACATGACCAATAATGCCTGCAAATATATAGGCTCTCCAAGTTGGTCTTTTTATAAATAATCAGTATAAATAAGTTTATAATAAAGGATTTTTACAAATGGCAACTGTTATACCTAAAGCAAATAGAATTGTACAAGATGAGCCGCAACAGGCTTTCTACATGGTGTCCATAGACACATCAGGATTTTTAGACACAGAAACAAACAATGGCGGCAGGATATCACCATGTGTTGCTGAAGACTTTGCTACTGCACCAACTACTCTCGCACAGTCAAGACTAATTTCAAGAGGTGCTTTAAGATACAAAAAAATGTTAGAATTACTACAAGTTAGATCAAATGTCAGTGTGAGAAATCTACTTACAACGTATGGTAGTGATGCTGGTGATCAACCAATCACTAAATTACAGTTTGGTTTAGTTTATGAGAATGACAACTTTATTCCTACTACAGGTACTGCAGGTGACGGTTCAACAACTACATCTACTAAAATCGGCTTTATCAAAGACAAGATATCAGAAGCACTATACGGCACATTCACAGAGAGAATGCAGGTGTTAAATCCAACTGCAAACACAGGATTGATACTAAACGAAGAAATCACGGCGGCACCTGTGTTACTTGTATCACAAGACGAGATCATGGATGCAATCACAGTCACTGAAGCACTAGATACGGCTACAATGGTATCAGGTTTCAGACCAACATTGGCTAGTGAATTACCAACTGACAACGCTGATAACGACACAGCAGAGTAATCTTAAATTTTAAATTTTTTTTTGAAAACTATTCGTCTGCGTAATCTACGTTGACTGCTGAAGAACCGTCGACTGAAGTGAACGTGCCATCATATGCGGCTGAGAATCCATTGGCTTTGTAGTCAGCTACCCAGGCCGCCCAATCCAATTTAAATTTTGCACGTTCCGATTTGATTGATGTTCTTAAACCGTCTGTGCCTGTGATGTCTGAAACAGAATGTGCTATGCCGTTTGGACTCGCTGGTGAAGTAGGCTTGTTGAGACCTGTTTGATGATTTCCTAATGTAACCGTTGGCATAAACTTATTTACCAAACTATCAATTGTGTTTAAACTGGCACTTTGTTATAGTAAATACACTTTATAAATGTTTATTGCGATACTCACATTATTATCGGCGTTGTCCATTTCCGGGGTTGCCATTTTCTACTCCGTAATTGGTCTTGCAACCATCTTCCCAGGTGCCTTCGTGCCTGTGGTCATTATGGGTGGTGTTCTCGAAGTTGGCAAATTGATTACAGCCTCTTGGCTTTATCGGAATTGGAAGTTCACCCCATTTGGTCTCAAGTCCTATCTCACTGCCGCAGTCATCATATTAAGTTTAATTACGTCAATGGGTATATTTGGATTCCTAAGTAAAGCCCATCTCGAACAAAACCTGGCTTCAGATACACTCATCCAAAGGATTACGATATTAGAAGACAAAATAGACAGTGAAAAGATGTCTATTGAAAGGCAAACACTTATAATCAACAGAGCCGAAAAAGCAATCAGTAGGGATAGCGGAACTGCCACAGGCGACATCGAAGTGCAACAAAGTATCATAGCGGACGCAAATGAAAAACTTAAAACACTACTTGCGGTCGAGACCAACACAGTGAAAGATCTTAACGACAGGCTTAAAGTACTGGATAAAAATGTCAGCGATGTTTTGACTTCCAACAAGTCTTTTTTCAATGAAGAGAAGGCGGCGGCAGAACTAAAGGCATCACAAAAAGAAGAACGTAAACTAATAGCAAAGAAAGTAGGTGAGGCACAAGATAGGATAGCAGAATTAAAAGCAGATCATAAAATTGAGATATCAAAGGCTCAAGAAATAATCGCCAACATGCGAAAAGGATCACAAAACAATAAAGGACAGTTTACTAAAGAAATAGAAGTTGCAGAAACAAAAATATTTGAATCACAAAATAAAATTGATCTTTTCATTGTTGAAAAACAACCATTAGAAAAAGAAATGCTGACCCTTGAAGCAGAGATAGGTCCCGTAAAATACATTGCGGCGTTGGCTGTAGATTGGGGCATCACTGACAACGTAGAAACCAGCAAGGCTGTAAGATGGGTTATATTGCTTTTAATTGTTGTATTTGATCCTTTGGCAGTGTTACTACTAATAGCGGCTAACCAAAGTTTAATGAGAAGATTTCCACCTGAACCACCAAAACCACAAGAGATAGTTGATCTTGAAAAACCAGACGAAGAAGACATTACTTTAAAATGGAATGAAATGATGGACAAGTCTGATGCGGCGGCCAAGATGGAGCAGGCGACTGCAACCTTAAAGGAATGGAAGGACAAGTTAGAAAGTTTTAACCAAAAAGTACCAAAACCAGAAGAAAAGCCCGTCGAGATAGTTCAAGAAGATAATAATTCAGATTGGGGAGATGGTGTAATAGTACCCGAAAAAAAAACTGAACAAAAAGAAATAGTAGCAGTTAAAGATGGCTTTGATCCAGACGAAGTTATCTTTGACATGGAGCCAATCACTAAACCTGCAGTCGACCTAGATGAACAATTGGAAAAATTCCGTAAAAGAGAGGAAGAAGAAAAGAAAGAACTTGAAAGGATTCAAGAGGAGGCCCGGAAAGAATATACAGAAGTAGACATAGATGGATTCAGACCTGGCAGGAAAGTTAAGACAAAGGCCACAGTTGAAGAAGCATTGAAGATGAGCGAGTCTGAGAGCGTACAGACTCCTATCCAAGAGAGAATCAAACCGGACCTAACCGAAGTTATAGAACCTGAAGCGGAGGTGAAGCCCCCAAAGCCGATCCTGAGTAATTGGCAAAGAGCTGAATTACTCGACAATTTCCATAAAGACCATGGATACTTTGAAGATGCTGAAGATTATGTGCAAAATGAAGAACAGAATGCCGACACAAATTGGAAAAAAATAAAAACCAAGACAACCACAGAAGAGGACTACCATCAAAGAATGGAGCAAAGGATCGAAGAGTTGATAGCTAAAGTTGATGCCGGAGAATTAAAATTAGAAGACTTGACTCCAGAAGATAGAAAAGTTATAATAGACATAACTAATCAGGATAAAATTTAAATGACACTTGGAATAAAAATGTTTGACACACTTGGCGCAATCACTGTGGTTACTCCACCTTCTATGATGCGTCCTGAAAAGTTAAGTTTCACGATTGTTTATCTTCAGGAGAAAGAAAAAAATCAATTTGCAAAAGCACTGAATGAATTATTTCCCAATGATAACATCACCATTTTCATGTTCGATGCTATTGGAATGGAGGGATGGTTACAAGAAGCAATGGCACATTCTAAGTATGTAATAATTGATAAAGAGGCTCCCCTATGGGTGGCCGAGATGGCTCCGGAGAAAAAGACTTATCATGTATCCTCTGAAAAAACAATAGAAGAAACTTTCAAGCAAATCCAAAACGAATTGAAGCCTAATGTCTGAGGAACTTTTAATATGCTCCTTCTGTTCTAAATCACGGAAGGACGTTACTAAAATGATTGTGGGTGCTAAGAAGACATCCATTTGTAACGAGTGCGTGAAACTATGTGTAGAAATACTAGAAGAAGACATAGTAAAGGCACGTAAAGAAAAGCTACATGCAGGTGATAAAAATATTCTAAACCCTGTAAAAATTAAGGAACACCTCGACCAATACATCATTGGACAAGACGCGGCAAAGACAGTTTTAAGTGTTGCTGTATCTAATCACTATAAGAGAATTGTACAACCACCTATTGAATTTGATTTAGACAAGTCAAATGTAATGGTGCTTGGTGCCACAGGTGCAGGTAAAACACTGATGGCTAGGACCATTGCGAAGTACCTTGATGTACCATTTGCCATAGCGGACGCAACAACTCTAACCGAATCTGGTTATGTTGGTGAAGATGTCGAAAATGTTGTACAGAAGCTATATGCAAATGCAGAAGGTGATATTGAAAAGACTGAAAAAGGGATAATTTTCATCGACGAGATTGATAAGATATGCCGTAAAGGTGAAAACACATCACTAACCAGAGACGTTTCAGGAGAGGGTGTGCAACAAGGACTTTTAAAAATTGTGGAAGGTACAGAATGCAGGGTACCACCACATGGCGGTAGAAAACATCCTGATCAACAAACTGTCACCATAGACACGTCAAATATACTTTTTATAGTAGGCGGAGCGTTTACTGAACTGGAGAAACAAATTAGATCGAAACAATCTGGCGGTATGGGATTTGGTACAAAACTGAAAGAACAGGATGAAAAAAATTATCTTACAGATGTTCAGCCAGAGGATCTAATAAAATACGGCCTCATACCTGAATTCGTCGGTAGGTTCTCAATGATTACAAATATTGATCCATTAACAGAAGCTCAACTTATACGGATATTGACAGAACCAAAAAATGCAATATTGAAACAAACAAAATATTTGTTTGGATTAGATAATATAGATATTGAATTTACCAAAGAAGCAAAACAGAGCATAGCTCAAAAGGCCAAAGCCCTTGGCACAAATGCTAGGGGACTTAAAAATGTTGTGGATACAGTTATTTTGCCATATCAGTTTGATGCCGAAGAGATGAGAAACAGGGGCGTGGCAAAGATACAGATAACTAATGCGGTGGTTGACACTGGTGCCGACCCTGTGTTAGTATTTAAAAAGACGAATGGAATATCAAAAAAACAAATCTAGACCCAAATTTAAAAAGACAGTGAGACCGTTAGGTTTCCAAGGGTATTATGTAGAAGTACGCGAAGGAGAAGACGCCATCAGGGCATACAGAAAGATTAAAAGATGGATCAAAGAAGATAAGTTTATAGACCAAATACGTGCAAACAACACTTACCAAAAACCCTCAGAAATTAAAAGAGAAAAACAGAAAGACCGAAAGAAAATCCTTAGAAAATTAAGAAGAGAAAGGGACCAAAATATTTCAATGCGTCCACAAAGAGGAAGATAATTTACCAAAAAGATCGTAATTTGACATATATGTATTATATGTTATAATAAATACAGTTGAAGATTGCTATAGATAGGATCTTCAGTATATAAACTCGCTTAACAATAGGAGGAAAGCAATGACAAAACATCTATCTATTTTTAATAACCTTAGACCATATACAGTAGGATTT
>MDSV01013085.1_pt1 | contig 16842 bp, 14 predicted proteins | sample 810851 | NCBI WGS metagenome assembly MDSV01 (sample SAMN05326640, study PRJNA326480) | marine metagenome | isolation source: seawater | place: Atlantic Ocean: North East | collected 2012 | reverse complement strand
TACTGAATCAGCTAATTTAAATGACTCTATAACCGATGTATTATCATCTGCTAATTCTAATAATGTTTCATTAGGTATAACTAATAATGTATCACAGTTTTTTTTCATTTCTTTTATACCTTCAAGGGCTCTTTTTTTTCTAATAGGTCCTTCAAATGCAAATGGTTTTGTTATTATTCCTACTGTTAAAACACCAAGATCCTTTGCAATTTTAGCAATAGCAGGTGCAGCTCCTGTACCTGTTCCACCTCCCATACCTGCAGTTATAAAGACCATATCTGATTTTTTTAAATCTTCAATAATTATCTCTTTATTTTCATCAACAGCAGCTTTACCCACTTCTGAGTTTGCTCCTGCGCCTAGTCCTTTTGTTAGCTCTTTCCCAATCTGAAGTTTTGTTTGTGAATTATTATTTTCTAAATCTTGTGCATCGGTATTTATTGCTATAAATTCAACTGAATTCATTCCATCTTCAATCATTCTATTTATTGCATTTCCACCTCCGCCTCCAACACCAATAACTAAAATTTTAGCTTTTTGATCTGATAAGTTAGCTGGTTCAAATAACATATTATCTCCTTTATTTTATATTTAAGTAATTAATAAATTCTTCTAAATTATTTTTGATTTTAGATATAAAACTTTCATTTATTGTTTCAATTTCTAAAAATGATTTTTTATTTTCTAAAGCATACTTGATTAATCCAATCGTAGTTGCATATCTTGGATTAGTAATGATATCATTTATACCATTAATTGAATGAGGTTGACCAAGTTTTATTTCTTGTTGGAAAATATCACTTGCAAGGTCTTCTATATGCTTTAGTTTAGAACCTCCACCTGTTATAACTATTCCAAATGTAAGATTATCATCGTGCTCAGTATTGCTAATTTCATTTTTTGCCAGAATAAATATCTCCTTCATTCTTGGTTCTATAATTTTAGCAATATCCTTTTGCGATATTTCTAAATCACTTCTTCCATTTTTACCTATTATAGATATATTCTTTTCATCGAGCGCTAAAGATTCTTTTGCTATTCCATATTCGCATTTAATTGTTTCAGCTTCATCTAAAGGACATCTGATCCCATGCGCTATATCATTTGTTATATTTGTTCCACCAAGTGGAACAGCTCCTGTATGAAGTATTGAGTTATTATAATATACAATAATATCTGTAGTACCGCCTCCAATATCTATTAATGCCGTTCCTAGATTTCTTTCATCAATATCTAATACTGAATAAGCTGAAGCAAGTGGTTCGAGTATAAAACCATCAAAATTAATTCCTACCCTATTTAGACATGTTTCTAAATCTTTTTCAATATTTCTTGCAATTGTAACAAGGTGAACATTAGCTTCAAGTCTATGCCCAGATAAGCCTTCCGGATTTTTAATATTTGGCCTATTATCAACTTTGAATTCTTTTGAAAGAGTATGAAGTATTTTCCTATCTGGAGATAAGTTTATTGCTTGTGCATGCTCAAGTACTTTTTTTATATTCCTATTTGAAATTTTTTCTCCAGCTGGATCTCTATATTCATTATTTGCAATAGTTATAGCACCTGTACAATTTATTCCTTTAACATGTGCACCTGTAATACCAACATAAGCTGACTCAACATCAATTTCTGCTTGATCTTCAGCCTGTTTTAATGCTTCTGAAATAGATTTTGAAGTTTTATCTATATCTTCAACTATGCCTTTTCTAAGACCATTTGAAGCACTATATCCAAATCCTATTATATTAATATTTTCATTGCTTTCAATTTCACATATGATAACAGCAATTTTTGTTGTGCCTATATCAATTCCAGTAATTATTTTATTTTTTTTCATTTTATTAGTTTTCCAATATGTAAGCTAAATCCTTGTTTGAGAAATCTAGATAGTTATAAGATTCTAAATTCATATTTATTTGTTTAGTAAAAGCAAAAAAATTATTTAATTCTTCGTTGAAGTTTCTATCATTTATTATAACCTTAGTAAAATTATTGAAAATTAATTTTATTTTTTCATTTTCAAAAATTACTTCATTTAGATTATCGTAAATTTTATCATTATTGTTATATATTGATGATACTATATTGGCTGTTTTTTTTAGATTAATTTTTTTATCAGTTGATACAATAGGTATATTTATAAAAAAATTTATTGATGACAAATCTGCTGGAATAATATTTTTATTTGTATCTATAAAATAGTTTTTTTTATAATCATTAACTAATGCAATTGGCTTCTTTTCATCAATTTCAATAATAATTTCTGATGGAATCTGTTTATATATCTTAATTTTATTTATAAAATTATTTTTCATTAATTTTTGTTTGATTGTTTCTATTTTAATTTTCCTTATATCATTGATTAAATGAGATTCAATTGTATTTAATATTATTTTATGATCTATATAATTATTACCAATTATGTTGATATTGTTTAATTTGAACTTATTGGTAATATTAATATATAAGTAATTTGCATATATAAAACTTGCATACAAGGCGATGACTATAGTTTTATAGATTATTTTCTGAAACATGTTTTTCATTTTATACCAATTAATTTTATTTCAAGTTCTAAATTTATTTGAAATTTATTATAAACTTTTTCTTTAATAATATTTATTAAATGCATAACATCTTTAGCTTTAGCATTACCTTTATTTACTATGAAATTTGCATGTTTCTCTGAAATTTGAGCATCTCCGATTTGTATACCCTTTAATTTTGCTTTATCAATTAAATATCCTGCTGCAAATTTTTCATGATTTTTAAAAATACTACCTGCAGATCTATAATTTAGTGGCTGCTTATTTTTTCTTTCATTAGAAGAATTTGTTTTGTTTAATTTTATTTTTTCCTTCTCACCAATTTCACATTTAAAAATAGAATCAATTAGAATTTCATTTTTTGGAAAAGTAGAATTTCTATATGAAAAATATATATTATTGTTTGAATATTGTTTTATAGTCCCTTTGTTATCAATTGTTCTTGCTGAAATAAACATGTTTGATATTTCTGAGCCAAATGCACCAGCATTCATAATTAGTGCTCCACCAACTGTACCAGGTACTCCTAATAAACTTTCAAAACCCTTTATATTCCTTTTATTTACGTTTCTAACTAAAGTACTAAGCATAGCACCAGATTCAACAATTACATATTGATTTTTAAATTCAATTTTTTTAAATGTTTTTTTTAATGAAATTATTGCACACTTTAAATCATTATCTGCAACTAATAAATTTGATCCTGAACCTATGAAATATGTATCTATGTTGTTTTCATTTAATAATTCTATTATAAATTGTAATTCTTCTAAAGATCTTGGTAAAATAAATAGCCTTACTTTACCACCAATACCAAAAGTTGTATGTTTTTTCATAGAAACATTTTCAAAAAAATTACATTTTTTTTCGTTTAACAATTTGATTATATTTTTAAAGTTATTTTTCATTTTATAAAATTATAAATATTGTCTAAGGTTTTATATATATCTCCAGCACCCATTGTTATTATTATATCATTTCTTTTTATCAATTTATTAATTTGACCTGGTATGTCTGTTCTGCTAATTAAATAAGAGTTTTTATGTTTGTTATTTTTTAATTCATTTAAAATTATCTTGCTAGATATTTCTTTATTATTTCTTTCTCTTGCTCCATATATACTTGTTAAAATTACTATATCAGATAATTCTAATGATTGTGCAAACTCTTTAAAAAATTGTTTTGTTCTTGAAAATAAATGAGGTTGAAAAATTGTGATTAATCTTCTTTTAGGCCATCCTGTTTTAATACTATCAATTGTAGCTTTTACTTCTGTTGGGTGATGTGCGTAATCATCAATGAAAATATTTTCATTTAATTTGTTTATGTATTTAATATCAAATCTTCTTTTAACACCTGCAAAATTTTTAAGACCATTAATAATATATTTATTTTTTATATTCATATATTTACAGATTGAAATCGCTGCAAGTGCATTATAAATGTTATGTTTTCCTGGTATTGATAATTCTACTTCAAATTCAGTTTTATTTGAAACTAATTTGAAAAATGTTTTTTCATTTTTGAATTTTATATCTTTAGCCATAAAATCAGAATCATAATCAATCCCAAAAGTCATTATATTTTTATTTATATCAGGAATTATATCTCTTGCGTATTTGCTATCATTAGATATGCTTATCATTCCATAAAATGGAATTGAGTTAGCATATTTAATAAAGTTTCTTTTCAAGTCATTTATATCTTCGTATATATCTAAATGTTCTAATTCAATATTATTAATTGTAGAGTAAGTGGGGGACATCGATAAAAAACTTTTATCATATTCATCAGCTTCAACAACAATAATATTACCTGATCCTGAAATATTATTAGTATTAAATTTTTTAATAATACCCCCTGTAATGATAGTAGGATCTAGATTAGCTTCATGAAGTATGTTTCCAATTATTGATGAGGTAGTAGTTTTGCCATGAGTTCCTGAAACAGCGATACTAATTTCTTTAAGTTTCATCATTTCACCAAGTAGCTCTGCTCTTTTAATTACAGGTATTTTCATTTTTTCACCCTGAATGATTTCAGGATTGTTTTGTGATATAGCAGAAGAATAGATAATTAAATCACAATTCTTTATATTTTCTTTTTTATGTCCTATTGAAATTTTTATTCCACAACTGATTAAATGATTTATTCTCTCAGATAATGTTATATCTGAACCTGAAATTTTAAATTTATGATTTTTAAGAAATTCAGCCATTCCACTCATTCCAATTCCACCAATTCCTATAAAATGTATCTTTTTACTATTACCAATTAATTTCATTTAATATTTTTTTTAATTTGTATAATTATATCCTTAATTGCATTTGGATGAGCTGCTTTTAAAGCACTTTTTTCTAATTTTAAAAAAGTTTTTTTTTTAAAAATTTCGGTTATTTTTTTTTCTAGAGCGCCTTCTTTTAACCTATTTTCATCTATAACTGTGCATGCACCTTTTTCTTCTAGTGATTTTGCATTAATTTCTTGATGGTTGTCTGAAGCGTATTTAAAAGGAATCAAAATACTAGCTTTTCCTAAAAATGTTAATTCACTTATGGTTAAAGCTCCAGCCCTTGCAATTACTAAATCAGCTGCAATGCAGCAATTAAACATATTCCATTTTCCATTATCATTTAAGAATTTTTTGATTATAATATTTTTTTCATTAAATAATTCGCTTGGTATAAAATTATAATTTTTATTTCCACATTGTAAAATAATTTGATAATCATTTTTTTTATAATAATCATACTTTGAATAAATATGTTTATTTATAGCTTGAGCTCCCTGACTTCCACCAAGGATTAAAAGAGTTTTTTTTGATAAGCTCAGGCCTAATTTTTTCTTAATAAAATTTTTATCAACATTTATATTATTTTTAAATGATGGATTAATCGGATTCCCAGTTAACTCTATATTTGAATTATTGATATATTTATGAAACTCCTCATATGCTATGCATATTGTATTAACTTGAGAATGCAATTTTTTTGTGATCAACCCAGGTACAGAATTTTGATCTTGTATCAAAGTAGGTATTTTCATATGTATCCCAGCTAGCAATGGTAAACCAGAACAATAGCCTCCAGTACCAATAACAATTTTTGGTTTATGTCTAGATATTATTTTTCTAGAATCAAGATATGTTTTAAAAAATCTGATAGGGAATAGTAGATTTGATATTATACTTTTAATTGACATATTTCTTTGAATACCAGTAATATCTAAAAAATATTTTTTTTTAAAATTACCATTTAAATTTTTCTTTGATTCAATTCCATATTTTGAACCAATATATATTGAGTCAAATTCTTTTAATTCTGATGCAATCGAAATTGCTGGAATTAGATGTCCTCCTGTACCACCACCTGCAATTATGATTGTTTCTCTTTTATTATTCATAATATTTCCGTCTGTAAATATTAGAATATTTAGATATGTTAAGAATAACTCCTATCGAGATTAATGTAAACAAAGTATGAGAACCTCCGTAGCTTATAAACGGAACTGCAAGACCTGTTGGAGGTAATAATCCTATTACATATGAAGAATTTATTAGAAAATAAAATAATATATTAAATGCAATTCCTAGAGTCAACATTAAACAAAAAATATTAGGAGAATTTTTGCAGATTCGTATACAAATAAAATAAAAAATAAAAAATAAGATAAATAAACAAAAAATTCCAGCAAAACCTAATTCTTCACTAATAATTGGTAATATAAAATCAGTATGACCTTCTGCTATAAACCCTTCTTTAATTATACTGTTTCCAAATCCTTGTCCCCAAAATCCTCCATTATATATAGCTTGTACAGATCTTGCCATTTGAGTCGTTGGATTGTAATCATCAACTATAAACCAGCTAAGTAGTCGTGATTTTGCATAAGGCTTGGTAAATAAAATTAGTAAGCTTGCAATACTACTAGGAATTAGAAAAGATAGAAAGTATTTAAGCTTAATTCCTGCAATTAAAAGCATTGAAATTACAATTGTTGAAATAATAAATGCAGAACTGAAATCAGGCTGCATCATTATCAATAATATAGTAGTAACGAAATATGGGAGAAATTCTTTTGATATTAATTTGATATCATTTATGTTTTTTTTATTTTCATCAATAAAAAATGCAGTGAATAGAATTATAGAGAATCTACTAAAGTCAGAAGTTGTTAATATATTTTGACCATTAATTATAAGAAATCTTCTGGTATTTGATCCATCAATTTCAGATAGTATATAAGCTAGAAGAACTACTATCCATGATAAGTATAAAATATTTTTTGAATTCCTTCTAATTAGTTCGATATTCAAATTATACATTATTAATAATCCTATTGAACCAATTATAACTCTAATTATATGTTTGATAATAAAAAAATTATACTTCTCCCAGCCAAATTTATTAATAGCTATTGTTCCACTTGCACTATATAGCATTACCATCCCAAATAACAACAATAAAATTGTTAAGTGAAAAAGTGTCATTTCATATATTTTTATATTTTTCTTCATGATTTAAATTTCATTTCAAAATTATAGTTATTTACAATATTTATAAATTTATCTCCTCGTTCTTCAAAATTTTTAAATTGATCATAGCTGGAGCAAGCTGGAGATAAAAGTACAATATCATTTAATTCTGAAATTTTTAATGCAAATTCAACTCCATCGTTAAAATTTTTGAAATATTTAGATTTATATTTAATTTTTAATTGATTATATATTATTTTTCCTTCTTGTCCATAGCAAATAATTGTTTTAATATTTTTACTATTTATATTTTTTTTATAATCTGTTTTCCCTTTTGAAAATCCTCCTAGAATCAATATAATTTCATCATTGAATGAATCTATCGCACTAATAGTAGAATTAATATTTGTAGCTTTTGAATCGTTAATGAATGTTATTTTATTATTAGATTCTATTTTTTGCATTCTATGTTTAAGAGGATTGAAATTTTTAATAATTTTCAATGATGATTTAAAATCAAGTTCAAATATTCTGGATATCTCAAGTGCAGCAATTATGTTTGCGTAATTATGTTTTCCATTTAATTTTATTTTATTACAATCAATTTTTTCTTGAGTTTCTTTATTTACAATTTTATTCTTTTCAAGAAAAAAATTATTGTTTTCATTATAAAGTCCAAATGGTATATAGTTTTGTTTTTTATTATTAATTAGACTGACTAAATCATTATTTTCACAATTATAAACAAAATATGATTTTTCGCATAAGTTTTTTAATATATTTAACTTAGATTTATAATAATCATCTATTGATTTATACCTGTTTAAATGATCTTCGGATAAATTTAAAATACAAGATACTTTAGGTTTGAAGTAGTATGTATTTTCTAATTGAAAACTACTAAGTTCAACTATATGTACACATTTTTTTATATTTTTGTTGATTTCTTCTAAAACATTTAAGCTAAATGGTATACCAATATTTCCCCCAAGAAATATAAACTCATATTTGTTTTTAAATAATTCTAAAAGTATTTTCACTGTTGTTGATTTGCCATTTGAGCCTGTAACTCCAATAATTGGATTTATAGTAAACCATGACGCAAATTCTATCTCGCTTATAATTGGTATATTTTTATTTTTTATTTTTTTTATAATTTTTTCATTATTTGATATACCTGGACTTTTAATAATTAAATCTGCATCTAAACATTTATCTGTATGTTCACCAATTTCAGAAAATTTGAATCCATATTTATTAATTAATTTTTTTATATTGTTGTTATTATTATTTTCACTCATAAAAATTTTAGCACCACCGTAGGAAGCTAAATTAGCTGCAGATAATCCACTTTTACCGCAACCTAAAATTGTAATTTTAGAATTTTTTATATTTTGTTTAATATGTGAAATTTTTTCTAACATTTATTGAAGTTTGATTGTAGTTAGTGATAACAGTGCTAAAAGGACTCCCATAATCCAGAATCTTACTACAACGTGATTCTCTGGCCATCCATTAAGTTCAAAATGATGGTGAAGAGGAGCCATTTTGAAAAATCTTTCACCTTTGCCTTTTAATTTTAAAGTATATTTAAAATATAATACTTGGATAATGACCGATAATGCTTCAATAACAAAAACACCACCCACAATCATCAATAGCAATTCCTTTTTTAATAATATAGCAAGAGTTCCAACTGCAGCACCTAATGATAAAGAACCCACATCACCCATAAATATTTTAGCAGGATTTGCATTAAACCATAAAAATCCAATACAACTTCCTATAAGTGCAAAACAAAAAATAAATAATTCACCACTAAGGGGAGAATATATAATATTTAAATAATTACTGAAATCTGATCTGCTACTTGCATATGCTAGTAAAGCAAAAAAAATTGTTGCAATTGCTGTTAATCCTGTTGCTAAACCATCTAGACCATCCGTTAGATTAATTGCGTTAGAAGTAGACATAATAATTAATATTATAAGAATGATATATATTGGTATCGATAAATCATAAAATCCATTTGCAATGAAAGGCAATGATATAGAGGATGTATTAATGTAGCTTTTAAGACTATTATTTGTTATGATGCTATATAGATTTTTATTAGTTGAAAAAAATAAAAAATAAGAAATAATACCACCTAATAATAATTGCCCAATTATTTTATATCTTGCTATTAATCCTTTTGTATAACCTTTTTTAATTTTCAAGTAATCATCAATAAATCCAATTAAACCCATCCATAAAACAGAAATTGAAATTATTTGAATGAATAGATTATCAAGTTTTGCCCAGAGGAACGTGGGAAGGATAATTGATAAAATAATAATTATCCCTCCCATCGTAGGTGTACCTTCTTTTTTATGATGAGATTCAGGCCCATTTTTTCGGATTGTTTCACCATAATGGAAAACAATTAGTGTGCGGATGATTTTAGGCCCGATGAGGAAACATATGAATAAAGCTGTTATAGCTGCACCAGCAGCTCTTACTGATATATAAGATATAAGGTTTAAGTTTTCATTTAATAAATAGTAAAGCATTTAATTATATAACCTTTCAAGTCTTTTTGACCTTGAACTTTTTATATAAACAAGATCATTTTTTTTAGTTATTGAATGAAATTTATTATATAGGCTTTTAAAATTATTAAAATGATATTTTTCAAATTTTATATTATCAATTTTTTGGAAAGTAAATTTAATTAAATTTCCATATGTCAGAACTATATCGATATTTTTTGCATTAATAAATTTTCCTAGCTTTTCATGTTCAATAATTTCATATTTTCCAAGTTCTAGCATATCTCCTAGTATTAAAATTTTTCTTCCTTTTGATGTTAGAGAATTAAATCTTTCAATTCCTAAAATCATTGATGCAGGATTAGCATTGTAAGCATCATCAATTAATTTAAAATTTTTATATTTTATTGTTTGTCCTCGCCCATTAGGTATTTTGAATGTACTTATTGCATTTTCAAATTCTAAGCTATTAATATCTAGTTTTGATGATATAGCATACGATGCAAGTATATTATTTTTAAGATGCATTATCTCTTCTGGAATATTAATATTTATAGTTTTATTCTTTGATTTTATTTTCATACTATTCCCATTTAAATATCCATTAATATCTCCAGCTTTATTAAACGAAAATTTGGTAGTTGATTTATTTTTATTAGCATTAATATTTATATCATCAGCATTAATAAATATTTCTCCTCTAGTATTGACATATTTAAAAATATCATTTTTTGTTTTAATATAATCTTCAAACGAATTAAAATTGCCTAAATGTGCTTTTGATATATTTGTTATAATTGCATAATCTGGTTTGATAATTTCTGATAGAAATTTTATTTCATTAGGTCTATTTGCTCCTAACTCTAAAATACATATTTCATCTTTTGCACATGAGCTTAAAAATGTAAGCGGAAGTCCAATAGTGCTATTATAGTTTCCTTCTGATTTAGAACAAGAATATTTTTTATTTAAAATATGAAATAATAGTTCTTTTAAAGTAGTTTTTCCATTTGAACCAGTTATAGCAATGATTTTACTTCCTATTTTTTTTCTCCATGATTTTGATATATTTATTATTTCATTTTTGGTGGATTTGCAGTAGATAATATTTTTTTTAATATTTCTTTCACTGAAAATAGTTACAGTTTTGTCCTTTATATCATTTATGAAATCATGGCCATCAAATTTTTCTCCTTTAATTGGGAAAAAAATATCATTTTTTAATACATTCCTACTATCTATTGATATCCCATTAATATCACTTAATTTGTTATTTGGATATAAATTATTAAAAACGCTCATAAAATTTTTCTTATCTTTAACTTCAATTCTCATCTTTAAATTCTAAAATTGTTTCAATATCTGAATATGGTATCTTTTTATTATTAATTATTTGATAATTTTCAATACCTTTTCCTAAAACTACAATCACTGTATTATTATTATTTTTGATTGTTTTTGAAATCGCAATTTTTCGATTATTAATTATTTTAAATTGCTTATTTTTAAATCCTTTAATAATATCATCATTAATATTATTTATAATTTCATTTCTTGGATTATCAGTTGTTATGATTATTTCATTGGAAAAATTTTCTGCTATTTTTGCCATTAATGGTCTTTTGTTTTTATCCCTATCACCTCCACAACCAAAAATTGTTATAATCTTTTTATTATTAGATATTTCCTTTATAGTAGAAAGAATATTTTGAAAAGCATCTGGAGTATGAGCATAATCAACGATTGCAAAATTATTATTTATTAGTTTTATTTTTTCCATTCTACCAGGAATTTGTTTTATAGCAGGCATAGATTCTATTATTTTATTTAATTTTATATTTAATGTTATACATCCTGAAACTGCTGCTACAATATTATATACATTATGCTTTCCTATTAAATTTGTCTTAAAATTGTAATTTTTATTTTTATATGAAAACTCTACTTTACTTTCATTTATGGATTGTTCAAAATTTAAGATATGAATATCAGCATTTTTGTCAAATCCATATGATAAATATTTAGATTTTATTTCTTTGGTGATTTTTTCAAAGTATAAATCATCTTTATTAAGAACGCAGTAATTATTTTTTCCAATACTTTTTAAAAATTTAAGTTTACTGTTAAAATAATTATTCATTGTCCCATGATAGTCTAAATGATCTTGAGATAAATTTGTAAATATTCCAACCTTATATTTAATATCTTCTACTCTATGCATATCAATTGCATGGGAAGAAACTTCCATTGGAACATAGTTTATGCCTCCATCTTTCATAGTTTTTAAAATTTGATGCAAGTCTATTGATTCTGGAGTTGTAAATCCTGTTGAGATAATACCTCCAGGCGTACTAAATCCGAGTGTTCCAATTGAACTGGTTCTCTTATTACATGTATTTAGTATATCATTAATAATTAATGTTGTTGAAGTTTTTCCGTTTGTTCCAGTTACTCCTATCATGTTTAATTTTTCAGATGGATTTTCATAGAAATTTGCTGCTATTTTAGACATGATTTTTCTTGGATTCTTTACTTGAATAATTGGAACCAAATCAGTTTTTGGTGACCTTCCATTGGCTACAACAGCAACTGCTCCTTTATCCAATGCATCAAAAATAAAATCATGTCCATCATTACTTTTCCCTGCAATTGCAATAAACAATGTTCCATTTTTAACTTTTCTAGAATCATGAGCAATATGGGTTATTTCTCTATTATCAGATGATCCTTTAAAATTAATTTTATCTATTATCTTATTTAGCTTCATAATGTTCTAATTAAGATTTTACATGTCATACCAGGTTTTATTTTTCTTCCTTCTTTTATTGATTGGTATGTTATTTTACCTGATAAATTTAATCCAGGTTCTAATCTTATATCGTATTTCGAAGCCATTTTAAGAGCTTCTTTGAATGTCTTGCCTTTAAGATTGGGGAACCTTTCATTTTTTATTTTACTAGTTGATTCTGCAATATTATCAGATTGATTTGCGATAATTCCAAAATTTGAATTTTGATTATAATCTTTTTTTATCATTCTTGCGTGAAGTTCATTATTGGAAATCATTAGTCTTTTAATAATTTCTTTTGTTGCAGGAACAGCAGATTGGCTTGACCAATGATATCCGTAATCAGGCTCATCAATTGATATAATTAAAACATATTCAGGGAAATCACTTGGAAAGATTGAAGCAAAAGTTGCAATATAATTTGAATAATTTCCATTAATATATTTTTGAGCGGTTCCGGTTTTCCCAGATATTTTATATTCATTTAAGCCTAAATCTTTAGCAGTTCCTATTTCAACTACTTCATCCAAGGAATCCATAATTAATTCAGAAGTTCTTTTACTGAAAACTTCTCTTATTTTGTTATTTTGCTCAATTGTTATATAATCTTTTTTCCCAAAATCATTTCTATAAATTTTTTTAATAATTTTAGGTTTATTTAAAATCCCGCCATTTGCTACTGCTGAATATGCAAGTGAAAGTTGTAAATTTGTTACTGATAATTCTTGTCCGATTGAAATATAATTTTTAGATGTTTTAGACCAGTTATTGATATTCCTAATTCTACCTTTTGATTCATTATTTAATGGAATATATGTTTTAGTCCCAAACCCAAAATATTTAATTAATTTGAATAAATCATTTTTTAAAAATGAATCAGACATTTTGGCAAAACCAATATTACTAGAATGAGCCATAATATCTTTGATGGATAAATTTTCATGAGGTTCGTGATCATGAAGTATTTTATTATTTGATAATAAAAATTCTCCATTTTCACAATTAATTGAATCATTAATTCCGAAATTTCTTTGTTTAATATTTAAAGCATATGGAATAATTTTAAGTGTAGACCCAGGTTCATAAGATTCTGTTATTGATCTATTTCTATAACTTTCCTGACTAAAATTAAAATAATTATTGGGGTCAAAATCTGGGGCAGAAGCAATCGCTATAATCTCACCATTTTGAGGATTCATTAATATTGCATTCCCAGATTTAGCATTTGTTGATTTTACTATTTTATTTAATTCTTCCTGAACAATAATTTGCTTTTCAATATCAAGAGTTAATTGAATATTATAACCATTAATTAATTCTTCATTTTTTATATTTTCATTGTAATAATTACCTTTGGCACCTTTTTTTAGAGTTATTTTTAATGTATCTCCAGATAAAATATTGTTAAAATTTTTTTCAATCCCGACACCTTCGCCATCTTTGTTAATAAAACCTACAGTTTGCGAAGCAAAATTTTTGTATTTATATAGCCTGCTATTTGTTGCATCAACCCTTAGACCCTTTTTTTTTAAATTATCAATTTCATTAACCATTTTATTAAATTGGTTTTCATTAACATTTTTTTCTAAAACAATATATTTTTTTTGAATAGAAAATAGTTTGTAGTATTCTTCTGAATCTTTATTGAAAACTTCAGATAAATATTCAAAAATATTTTTTAATTCTTTATCAGATATTTTTCGACCATCAATCCATAACGTATATTTGTTGATTGAATTAGCCAATTCATTGTTTTTGCAATCGATAATTTTGCCACGTTTTCCATATAGCATTTTATATTTATATCCATGATTATCAATTATTTTCTCAATATTATTATTGGTTTTAAATTGCAACAAGAAGTATTCCGATAATATGAATAAGCCGAACAATATTAAAAAAATATTTAAACGATTTATTCTCTTACTATAAGTGTTAAAATATTTATTCATTTAAAGCTAGCTCATTTTCAATTTTAATAATAATTGATTCCGGAGTAACAACATTCATTTCTGATTTTGTTGCTTTTGAAATATAGTTTTCACTTAAAAAGTATTCTTTTTTACTTTGGAGTTCTTTAATAATACTTTTTTTAGTTAATGAAATTTTTTTTAAATCATTTATTTCATTTTGATATTTTTTGAATTGATTCCTTATTTCTAAGTAAGATATTAAAAAGACTGTAATAAAAGTAATAATTGTGAAATAATAAATGAAATTCGAAAGGTTGTTATTTCTATTATTACGTCTCATTATTAGATTTTTTCTGCAACCCTTAATTTTGCACTTCTGGATCTTGGATTAGTGCGTAATTCGCTACTTGAAGGCGTTATAGGTTTTTTTGTTACAACTTTTAAGTTCTCTTGATTATCTTTTTTTCTATCAAAATAATCTTCTACATTTATTAGTGTATTATTTTTAAAATAGTGCTTTACAATTCTATCTTCAATTGAATGGAAGCTTATTATTGCTATCCTTCCACCCCTATTTAGAAATTTAGGCATTTTTTTTAAAACAGATTTTAAATTTTCAAACTCATCATTCAATGCAATTCTAATTGATTGAAAAACTTTTGATACAATTTTGAGATCATTTGAATTTGTGGCCAATTGGATACAATTTTTTAAATCAAATGTGGTATTAATTTTATTCGAATTACTTTTTTCTAATATCATTTTAGCAATTCTTTTTGATTTAGATTGATCACCGTAATATTTGATTATATTTGCGAGTTTTTTTTCGCTAATTTTATTGAGAAATTCCTTTGCAGTATATCCACTAGATTGGTTGAATCTCATATCCAAAGGTCCATCATTTGTAAATGAAAAACCCCTGTGCGCTGAATCAACTTGGTAGGAGGAGATACCAAGATCAATTAAAAAACCATCAACTTTTTTAATTTTCATTTCTGAAAGAATATTTGGAAATTCTTTATAAGAAACATTATGTAATGAAAATTTTTTATCCGACGAATCTGAAAGTTTTTCATTTGTCTTACTCAGTGCATAGGGGTCTAAATCCATACCTATTAAAATACCTTTGTTATTAATTCTATTTAAAATTTCTTTTGAATGGCCGCCAAATCCAATCGTGCAATCTAAAAAAATACCATCTTTTTTATTTACTAATAAATCCAAAACCTCATTTTTCATTACAGGAATATGGACTTGAGTCATTAAAAATTTATTTCATCCGCAAGTTTATCAAAATCATCGTCTGATAAAAGATTAGTTTTTGATTCAAAATTTTCTAAAGTGTGGGGGTTCCAAATTTCAATTTTTTTAATTACACCAATTACGCTTACATTCTTTTTTATACCAGAATAATTAAGAAGATTATCCGGTATTTGTATCCTTCCCTGAGAATCATATTTTAAATAATTTGCATATCGCACTATTGAGCGTATAAAGTTTCTATTTTTTCCTTTTATTGTGCTTAATGATGAAAGTTGTTCCTCTACTTTTTTCCATTCTTCGAGTGGGTATAGGAATAAACACTTATCAAAACCCTTAGTCAATACAAATGTTTTATCATTTACAATATCTAATGTCTTTCTATACTTAGCTGGGATGCTAAGCCTGTTTTTTTGGTCTATTATATTACTATATTCACCCGTAAAGGACATACGCTCTCAATTTTTATATTTATTCAAAGTTTGGGATAATTCCCCACAACACTCCATTATTATATTACTTTAACCCATTAAGATGCAAGAAAAATTATTTAAATAAATAATTTAATTATTCGAGAAGTGAGATTGTTAGGTTTGAAAAGAGTTTATTTAATATATCTAATAGTCAAAATATTATTTTTAATATTGCCAACTATTTTCATTCCAGGGTATTTAATTGATATTTTATTATTATTTATGATTATTTCACCCATTGCATTTAATAAAGCAAATTTAATATCAGTATTAAAAATACTTTCTTCTTCGCTGAAAGAATCCAATACTTTATTTGAAATATTTTTTCCTTCATTATCTGTAATAATAATTTTATCAGGATATTTTAATGTTCTGTAATTAATCGTATTATTTTTACCTAAAACTATATTGTGAATTTCAGTTTCAAAAATTTTATAATTTGTAAAGTCATTTTTCCAATTTAATTTATTTTCATTCCAGTTTTGAATTCGATTTTTATGCACCGAATTAAAAAAATAATTATTAGTTATAGATATTAAAAAAATAATTATAAATATTGCAAGAAATGCATAAGTAGTATTCCTGAAAAAAATCAATTTATTTTTATTTATTTGCCTGTCCTTTACTTTGATTTTTTTTAAGTCTACCTTAGTTTTTATGAAATTAGGTGTTTTGTTTTTATTAATACCAGATCCTGAAATATAATTCTGATAATCTTCAAGTACTGTTTTTGGATCTATGCCAATAAATTTCGCATATGATTTGAGGAAAAGTCTAATGTATGTTTTTGGAAGTAAATTGAAATCTCCACTTTCAATAGATTTAACATAAATTTTATTTATTTTAATTCCTTC
>MDSV01063926.1_pt1 | contig 16849 bp, 16 predicted proteins | sample 810851 | NCBI WGS metagenome assembly MDSV01 (sample SAMN05326640, study PRJNA326480) | marine metagenome | isolation source: seawater | place: Atlantic Ocean: North East | collected 2012 | reverse complement strand
TCTGAATAATTGGAATAATTATTTAGTTTTGGCTTCGAGGCTTTACCCAGAGGGTAACAATAAAATTTCAGGACATGCTAAAAAGGCTTTGCAAACCTTTCCAAATAATCAAAAGATTCAAAGTCTTTACAGAACGATTACAGTTGGACAAAAAAATGCAAATAGTGCAGCTAATTTTTCAAGCCAAGGGCTAGATTTATTTAATAATAAAGATTATTTAAATGCTGCTTTAAAATTCGAAAAAGCCCTTGAACTCAATCCCATTGAATATTCTTACTATGAAAATGCAGCAACATCAAACTATTTAACCGGAAATTTAGAAAAAGCGTTGGAACAAATTAATATTGTTATAAGCGAACTTAACCCACTTAATGGAAAATGTGAGTATATAAAAGCAATTATTTTTATCAGTATGGGAGATCCAATTGGAGCATGTCCCTTATTAGCTACTTCTAGAGATTCTGGATATACTCAAGCTGAAGCGAGCTTTGCCCAGTATTGTAAATAATATTTAAAGAAGAATAACCCCCCCCCTTTTTTTTCAAAAACTTTTCTTTTAAAATTGTTTAAATAAATAAATTTGTTAAAGTTAAGTTTGTTTTTTTACCTTTTTTTAAGTACTTTTGGTACTTATTAATTAATTAAAAATAAATATCCCATCAATTGTCAGTTATTAGAATGACATTATCCACAATTTTTATTTGCTGACAATTGGTGCTCCTTCTTATCCATGAAATGGTTTGTCATTTATACAAAACCCCAATTTGAGATTAAAGTCTCAAAGGCACTTGAAAATATTGGTATTGAATCTTATTGTCCTGTCTATTCTTGTCTAAAACAATACTCTGATAGAAGTAAGAAAGTTCTTAAGCCATTGCTTAAATCGTATGTTATGGTTAAACTTGAAGAAAAGGACCGTGATAAAGTATTTTTAATTCCCGGTGTTATACGTTACCTTTTTTGGTTAGGAAAGCCAGCAATTATTCAAGATCGGGAAATCGTTTTAATGAAAAATAATTTAGCTGGGATTTATGAAAGCATATCAATCTCAAATTTAAAAAAAGGAGATTATTTTACTATACCAACTGGACCATTTAAGGGACAGAACGGAAATGTTGTTCAATTATACAACAATAAAATGCAATTAGAACTTCCCAGTTTGGGGATGTTAGTGACCCTCAAAACGGCCTAAATAGTTCTAATCTATTCATAATTTTTTCGTTTGTTACTTGTGACAGACAGGGCGGAGCCATATATAAAATCTTTTAAATATTATGCTAGGAGAATTAATCACATCTAAAACAAGACTTCGACTTTTGATCAAATTCTTTGTTTCTCAAGCTAACAGAGGCTATCTAAATGGTTTAGCAACAGAAATGGGCGAGTCAACTAATGCAATTCGAAAGGAACTAAATCACCTTCAAGGAGCAGGGTATTTGAAAAAAATCAGAGTAAATAACAAAGTAGAATACAAAGCAAACACTCATCACCCTTTATTTGATGTATTACAAAAAGTTGTACTCAAGCATTTGGGGATGGAAGATGTTGTTGAAACTGTTTTAGATCGGATGGGTGCTGTAGATCAAATTATTCTAGTGGGGGATTACGCTAAGGGTAATGACTCTGGCTTAATTGAAGTTTTTTTAATAGGTCAGAATTTGAATATGGAATACATTTCTCAGCTCGAAGACAAAATAGAAAAATTAATTGGAAGAAAAGTAAGTTTTTATTTAGCTTCTAAATTTTTATCTGATAGAGAACATATTATATTATTTAATTCTAAAAATAAATAAAAACTATGAAACCGAAAGCTATCGTTGTTTCGGGATATTTTAATCCTTTACACAAAGGCCATATTGAATACTTTCATTTAGCAAAAGAACAAGGTGAAAAGCTCATTGTTATAGTTAACAATGATAAGCAACGAGAATTAAAAGGTTCAAAAGAATTTATGTTTGAGGAAGAACGTTTGATTATAATTAATGAACTCCAAATTGTTTTTAAAGGGATTTTATCAATTGATGAGGATTCAACTGTTTGTAAAAGTTTAGAAAAAGTATATCACCAATATGGAGAAAATTACAAACTATACTTTGCAAATGGAGGAGATCAAATCAACGACGAATGTCCTGAAGCTAACATTTGCAATAGGTTGGGAATTGGTTTAATTGATGGATTAGGTGATAAAATTCAATCTTCTTCTTGGCTTTTAAAAAAATAAAATGAAAATAAGAAATATTTGTTGCATTGGTGCAGGTTATGTGGGAGGCCCTACAATGTCTGTAATTGCACTTAAATGTCCCAACATAACAGTTACAGTGGTTGATTCTGATCCAAATAAAATTAAAGCGTGGAATGGACCTTTAAACAATCTTCCTGTTTATGAACCAGGTTTGGTGGATGTAATATCGCAGGCTAGGGGGAGAAATTTATTTTTCTCAGATGATATCTCAGGTGCAATTGATAAAGCAGAAATGATTTTCATGGCTGTTAATACACCTACAAAAAAAGAAGGAGAGGGCAAAGGTATGGCAGCAGATTTAAGATTCATTGAATCTAGTGCACATGATATAGCAAGATATTCAAAATCCAATAAAATAGTAGTTGAAAAGTCCACCTTGCCAGTTAGAACAGCTGAAAAAATTAAAGAAATTTTAAATACTTCAAAAAAGGGAATTCACTTTGAAATTCTTTCAAATCCAGAATTTTTAGCTGAGGGGACAGCAATTCAAGATTTATTTAAGTCTGATCGCGTATTAATAGGAGGCGAGAAAACTAAAAGCGGTAAAGTTGCACTAAGAGCACTAGTAAGTATTTATAAAAAGTGGATACCTGAAGAAAAAATTTTAACAACTAATGTTTGGTCATCAGAGTTAGCTAAGCTTTCATCAAATGCAATGTTAGCTCAACGTATATCATCTATTAATAGTCTTTCTGCACTTTGTGAAAAAACTGGAGCAGATGTCAAAGAATTATCCCAAGCGATAGGTATGGATCACCGTATAGGGTCAAAATTTTTGAATGCTTCAGTTGGTTTTGGAGGGAGTTGTTTCCAAAAAGACATTTTAAATCTTGTTTACTTATGTAGATACTATGGGCTAAATGAAGTAGCTGAATATTGGCATCAAGTGGTAAAAATAAATGATTATCAGAAAAGGCGTTTTGCTCATAAAATCTTAGATAGCTTAAAGGGTGATATACAAAAAAAGAAAATTGCTATTTTAGGATGGGCCTTCAAGGCAAACACAAATGACAGTAGAGAATCACCAGCAATAATGGTTTCAAAATTATTACTGGAAAAAGGGGCTATTTTAAAAATATTTGATCCAATGGTGAAACCAAATAGAATTGTATCAGATTTGAAAACAATTTTTCGAGAAACAGGAAAAAATGAAAATGAAATAAAGTTGATTTTTAGAAATGTAGAAGTATGTAAATCTATTGAAGAAGCAACTTTTAAAGTTAATGCAATTGGAATTTTGACAGAGTGGGATTTTTTCAAAGAATATAATTGGGGGAACACTCCGGATGCCAAAATTTTTGATGGGAGAAATATTTTAAGTGAAAATTTTTATTCGATAGGTAGAAACTAATATTTTGAAGTGAAAATACACTTAATAAAAAATTCTCATAATTTATATCTTGACAGAGACGGAGTTATTAATGAAAAAATAGATAACGATTACGTAAAAAACTGGGACGAATTTATTTTTATTAATGAATCATTAATGGCAATATCAATTTTGTCTGAAATTTTCAATAAAATTTTTATAGTTACAAATCAAAGAGGAATTGGAAAAGGTATAATGACGACCAAAGACTTAAAATTAATTCATGATAAAATGATAAGTGAGATTGAATCTAATAAAGGGAAAATAGATAGGATTTATTACTGTTCAGATATTGAAGATTCATCTTTTAACAGAAAACCCAATCCAGGAATGGCATTAAATTCAAAAAATGATTTTAATGATATAGATTTTAACAAATCATTTATGGTTGGCGACCAATTGAGCGATATAGAATTTGGTAAAAATTTAGGAATGAAAACAGTTTTAATAGGTAGTTTAAATCAAATATCGGATGATTTAATCCCAGACTTTAAATTTCAATCTTTATTAGATTTTTCTAGGAACATTATAACAAAATAAATTATGTTAAATCAAATTGAAATAATTATTAAAGAAAGTATATCAGTTAAAAATCAAATTTTAGAAGATTCTAAAATTAAAAATATAATTAGCAAAACTGTTGATGTCATTTTACATGCTTTCAAAACAGGGAATAAATTATATTTTTGTGGGAATGGGGGTTCTGCTGCAGACGCCCAGCATTTAGCTGCTGAATTTACAGGGAGATTCTATTTAGATAGAAAGGCTTTACCTGCAGAAGCGTTACATTGTAATGCTTCATATATGACTGCTGTAGCAAATGATTATTCATTTGAGGATGTATATTCAAGGCTGCTAGATGGAGTTTCAAAACCAGGAGACGTATTAATAGGCTTAAGTACCTCAGGGAACTCAAATAACATAATAAAAGCACTTCAGACAGCAAAATCAAATAAGTTGCACACTATTTCTCTTACTGGTTTAAATGGTGGTTTAATGAAGAGCTATTCAGATTACCTGATTGATGTTCCTTCAGAAAATACACCTAGGATTCAGGAATGTCATATTTTAATTGGTCATATAATTTGTCAAATTGTCGAAGAAAAATTTTTTAAATCTTAAAGATCATAAAATATATACGATTTGAATAAGATTGGAAAAGATGCCTCTCTTTACTTAACTACCTCAATAACCTCTTTTGGTATAAGTTTTTTGGCACTTCCTATATATACAAGACTTTTAAATCCAAAAGAGTTTGGTGCAGTTATATTATTTATGATGGTAGGGAAAATGATTTTTGGATTTATGAATTTAAGTCTTCATGCAGCAAATTATAAATTCTTTTTTGATCAAAAAACAGAAACTATTAATAACAATTACAGGTCTTTATATTCTTCAAATCTCTTTTTCTTATTAATATTTTTTTTAGTTGTAACAGGAATGATTTTTTGTATTAAAAACTCATTTTTTGATAATCTAGGGGTAGAATATTTAACTAAACAAAATTTAATTTTAGCAATTACATATGGTTTTTTTGATTACATAATTTTATATAAAACTACTCAATTAACAGCTGAAAAGAGGGCAAAATTTTTCTCATTCATAGTAATTTTTAATTCAATATTAAATCTAGTATTATCAATATTTTTAATTAATAGTTTGTCGGATCCATTGGATGGAAGGATTTATGGGATACTACTTTCTCAATCCATTATTCTATCAATATTGCTGTACTTTTTAAAAAATTTATTTACAACTAAATTATCCATAAATAAATTAGTTAAATCAATCAAATTTTCATCTCCTTATTACCCACAAATGTTACTCGGTTTATCACAGTCTTATTTAGACAAAACACTGCTTTCTCAATTAAAGGGCGCATCAAGCGTAGGATATTATTCTCTAGGAGTAAACTTCACAATAATTCTAAAAACCATAATGGATTCTGTCGAAAAAGCATGGGCTCCAATTTTTTTTGAAAAAGCACACGAAAATACAATTAAAAGTAAAAATCTAATCGTTGATAGTTTTAATTTTTTAGCTTACTCATACATGTTTATGGGATTAGTTATTATTTATTTTTCAGAAGAGGCAATTAAAATATTGACCACTAAAGAATATTATTCTGCCATTGAAATAGTTCCCGTTTATATGTTTTTTTATTTTTTTGCTATCTACGGGTATTTATCAAGTGCTCAACTAACAATCACAGAAAAATTAAAATATATTCTTCCAGGGTCAATTTTAAGTGCGATTATAAATATTTTACTTAACATAATGTTAATCCCAGAATTTGGAACCTTAGGAGCTGCTTTAGCTTCTTGTTTTTCAGCCTTAATTTCGCAGTCTTTACTTTTTTATTATGCCAATAAATTTTTCAAATTACCAATGGAATTTAATAAAATTCTTGGTATTTATTTTCTTCTATTTATTTATACAGGAGTTTATTATTATATAATTTCTATAGAAATACAATTTTTATTAAAAATTATATTAAAGTTATTTTTACTTGGTACATTCCTTTATTTTGGTGTCAGTTTAGGTTTTATATCTCATAAAAAACTTAAAAGATTAATGAAAATTTAATAGTCAAATATGAAACAATCCTCTTTTACAATAAACAAAACAAGCACTATTCGAGAGGCTTTTGTTTGCATTAATTCTAATAAATTAGGGATAATATTTATTACTAATAATGATAATCAAGTAATTGGTTGTGCGACAGATGGCGATATTAGATCTAAGTTATTAGACGGAATTAAACTGGATGATAGTATTAATTTGTGTTGCAATAAAGATTTCGTTTATGTAGATGAAAATACAGAAAGGGGGCTTATTATAAAGAAATTTGATTCATCCATAAAAACTATACCCCTTTTGAATGACAATTTAGAATTAATAAAAGTCCTAACTCCAAAAGATTTTCCAATTGATGATGAAAATCAAGTAATTGTGAGGGCTAAATCGCCCGTTCGTATTAGTTTTGGGGGAGGAGGATCTGATTTAACTCACTATTTCAACGAAAATAACGGTGCAGTTATAAATGCTACAATTTCCTTATACTCACATGCGACCCTTCAAAAGCGGAAGGATAATAAGATTCTAATATTTTCTTCTGATTTAGATTCTTCACTTGAGGCGGATAATTTGAAAGATGCAATTTCTAGAAATGGTCCATTTGGATTAATCCTATCAATATTAGAGTTAATCAATCCTGATTTTGGCTTCGAATTATATCTCAGATCTGACTATCCGATGAATTCTGGTCTTGGTGGATCTGCAGTTATTCTTTCTGCTATTATAGGATGTTTTAATGAATTTAGAATTGACAAGTGGAGTAAGTATGAAATTGCAGAAATGGCTTATCAATCAGAAAGAGTTATGTATAATATTTCTGGGGGTTGGCAAGATCAATATGCTACCGTTTTTGGGGGTATAAATCTTATAGAATTTAAAAAAGAAAATAATATAATTAATTCTTTAAGAATAGATAATGAAATTCTTTTAGAGCTAAAGGAGAATTTGATATTGTGTGACAGCTGTTCAACTCATAACTCAAGTGGTATTCATGACGATCAAAAAAAAGAATTAAAAAACAATAAAGAAATTAATGATCTTGTTAGATTAAATGTTGATATAACTTACGCCATTAGAGATTCACTAATTAAGGGAGATCTTCCAAAACTTGGAAAACAATTAGATCAAGGATGGAAAAATAAAAAACAGTATTCAAAAGAAATTTCCAATAAAAGATTAGACAACATTTATGACACAGCAATTACTAATGGAGCTTTAGGGGGAAAATTATTAGGAGCAGGTGGTGGAGGATTCTTTCTATTTTATTGTGATCCAATAAAAAGATTGAATGTTATTAAAAGTTTAGTTGACATTAAAACTCAGATTATAGAATTTGATTTTGAGACAGAAGGATTAACATCATGGAAAGTGAGGAAAAAATGAAAATTGCGAATTTTAATATTGGGGAGGGTAGTTGTTTTGTAATTGCAGAAATCGGTAATAACCATAATGGTGATTTTAAAAGAGCTATCAAAATGATTGATTTAGCAATTGAAATGGGAGCTGATTGTGTAAAATTTCAAATGAGACACCTAGATAAAGTTTATAGACAAAAGTCTTTAAATAAATCAGGAGAAGATCTAGGAACAGAATATATTATTGATCTTTTGAAAAGATTCGAATTTTCAGTTGATAAGCACAAAAAAATCTCTGAATATTGCAATAGCAAAGGGGTTTTATATATGTGTACTCCTTGGGATGAAAGTAGCATAAAAATCCTCGAGTCTTTTGGTGTTAAGGCATATAAAGTCGCATCTGCAGATCTTACAAACTTACCTTTACTAGACACTTTGTCAAAAACAGGTAAGCCACTAATTATTTCTACTGGAATGAGTAGAGTAGATGAGGTGATTGAAGTTAAAGAGTTTCTTGAAAAAAGAAATGTAGAATTTGCCTTTTTACATTGTAATAGCACCTATCCAGCTCCATTTCAGGATATAAATTTAAATTGGCTTAAATCTCTAAGAAACATTCACCCGTTGGTGGGTTATTCTGGACATGAAAGAGGGACAGCTGTTTCCTTAGCGTCATTAGCATTTGGAGCTTGTATTATCGAAAGGCATTTTACATTAGATCGAAACATGGAGGGGCCTGATCATGCCGCCAGTTTAGAATATGATGAATTCAAAACTTTGATAAAGGGAATTAGAGAAGTCGAAATGGCAATCGGTCTTGGAGATGAAAGAAAGCTGAGTCAAGGAGAAATGATAAATCGCGAGAATTTAGGGAAGAGTTTAGTTTCGTCGACAAATCTTGACCCAGGCACAATTATAAAACCTGAACATATTAAAGTATTAAGTCCTGGTCAAGGAATTTCACCCTTAAAGTATGAATTACTTGTAGGCAAAGAGTTAAAGAGAGAAATGAATTTAGAAGATTTTTTCTATGAAAGTGATATAGAAGAGAAGTTAATTATTTCAAAGGAATATAATTTTAATAGGCCATGGGGAATTCCTGTTAGATATCACGATTTTAAAAAATACTATAATACCTCAAAACCAGACTTTTTTGAATTTCATCTATCATATTCAGACATGGATTTAGATCCAAAAAACTATTTAAAGAGTTCTTATGAATGTGGATTTGTTGTTCATGCTCCAGAACTTTTTAAAGAAAGTCACCTAATGGATTTAGCAACACCAAACTCAAATTATAGAAAATATTCGATGGAGCAAACGCAAAGAGTAATTGATATAACACGAAATTTAAAAACTTTTTTTCCAAATGAAAATAGACCTATGATTGTTGCTAATATTGGAGGATTTAGTATGGATAAACCCATTCCAAAGTCGGAAACCAAAGAATATTATAAACAATTTTTTGAAAGTTTATCAAATTTAGACACAGAGGGAGTTGAGATTATACCTCAAACCATGGCTCCATTTCCATGGCACTTTGGCGGGCAACGACATCAAAATATTTTTGTTGAAATAGAGGAAATTGAAAAATACTGTAGGGAATATGGAATTAGAATGTGTTTTGATATTTCTCATAGTATGCTTACATGTAACTATTTAAAAAAAGATTTTTATGATTTTTGTGAAAGGATTGCACCATATACTGCCTATTTACACCTAGGAGATGCAAGCGGTGTTAACGGTGAGGGATTGCAAATAGGTGATGGAGAAATTAACTTTGAGAAATTTGGGAAAATCTTAAATCAAAAATTTAAGAATATACCTTTTATCCCTGAAATATGGCAAGGACACAAAAATCAAGGGCAAGGATTTTGGACAGCATTAGAAAGACTTAAAGGGCTAATATGATTATTAAGGGGTTTATAACTGTTAGGACTTCATCTAGTAGACTACCAAATAAGTGTCTTTTGAAATTAGGAGAGTCCAATATTATTACCAGTGTAATATTAAGATGCATAAAATATAACATCGAACCTATAGTTTGTACAAGTATAGATCCAAGTGATGATATTATTGAAAAAATCAGCAATAATTTAAAAGTAAAATGCTTTAGGGGTTCTCTAGCTAATAAACTAAAAAGATGGTCAGACTGTGCAGAATTTTATGGTATAAAAGAGTTTCATACAATTGACGCAGATGATCCTTTTTTTGATGGAGATGAAATGATCTTTAGTATGAAGAAACTTATTGATGAAGATTTAGATATAATTTTACCAACCATTTCATCCTCAAACGGAGGTGCAACAGTTGGATATTCATTAAAATCAAAAATTCTTTTACAGGCAATAAAAAAAACAAATGATTCTACTGATACTGAAATGATTTGGGGCTATATCAAGAAAATAAAAAATTTAAAGTTTGCCACTCTAGAGGAAACAAAGATAAGACCAGATAAACTAAGATTAACTTTAGACTTTGAGGAAGACTATCTTTTATTGAAGGCAGTTAAGAATATTTTAGGAGAGAATCTTTCGAGAGAAAATATCGATAAGTTATTTGTTAAAAATCCTGATTTACATAAAATAAATTGGTTTAGAAATAAAGAATGGGAAAAAAATCAAAAATCTAAATCTCTGTGAAATATTTAAATAAATTAATAAAAAATATAAAAAACCCTTTTGGGAAATTTAATGGAAATGAATTAAACTACATTCTCCAAGTATTAGATTCTGAAAGCGAAGAGACAAAGAAAATTTCTTGGGTTCAGAGATTTGAAGAAGCTTTTACAAAGAAGTTAGATGTTAATTATGCTGTAGCAGTAAATACGGCAACCTCGGGCTTGCATGCTGCACTTTTCGCTGCTGGGGTCAAAGAAGGAGACGAAGTTATTCAGCCAAGTAAAACAGTTGTCATGGATTCATATGTTACAATTCACCTTGGAGCTACACCTGTATTTGCTGATATTGATCCCAACACATGGAATATTAGTATTGAAGAAATAGAAAAAAAAATAACACCAAGAACAAAAGCAATTATAGTTGTTTCTCTCTATGGACTTCCTGTAGATATTGATCCTATTATGGATTTAGCTAAAAAGCACAACATAATAGTTATAGATGATTCTGCAGAGACAATGGTTTCTAAGTACAAAGGTAAATTTGCAGGGACCCACGCTCATATGGGTGTATATAGTTTTGAAAAATCTAAACACATGACCTCAGGAAGTGAAGGAGGAATGATTGTAACAAATGATAAGAATTTAGCTGAATTAACAAGAAAATTTGCTGGAATTGGATATAAAGGTCTTAGTGCTTCAGCAGGAAGGACAAGTTTAGCTTCATCTACATATCAAGACCCTAATTATGAAAGATTCGATCTTATAGGTCTTAATTATAGAATGAATCAAATAACTGCAGCCATCGGATTAGCTCAGTTTGAAAGAATTGAATTTTTAGTAGGAAGACGAAAAAAAATTGGCCAAATGTTTTTAGAGGCTATTAAAAATTGTAGTTGGTTAGTGAGTCAAGAAATTCCAAATAATGTAGATCACAGTTATTTTACTTTTGGTGTAAGATATTTAGGTGAAAAATCAAAAGGGATAAAATGGAAAGAATTCTATAATCTATACAAAAATATGGGGGGAGATGGATTTTATGCGTGTTGGAAGCCTCCTTATTTAGAGCCGTCTCTTTACGGGAAAAAAATTGGTGATCAAATATTTAAAGAAGGGTTATGCCCAATTGCCGAAAATTATCAAAAATCTTTAATGGTTTTTAAAACTAATTATCGGAATCTTGATGAAGCAAAAAAACAAACAATTATATTAAGTAAACTGATTGATAAAATTGGGAGAGCTTAAAAAAATAGAGAAAATAAAGTTTGGTATAGTTCAAGGAAGACTTACTCAATCACCAAAGGGGGCAATTCAATATTTTCCAAAAAACTGGGAAGATGAATTTTTGATTGCCTCTAAGCTTGGGTTAGATAATATTGAATTAATAGCAGATAGGGAATATAATGAATCTAATCCATTATGGTCTTCAAAGGGCAATGAAAAGTTAAAAGAAGTATCAAAACAACATTCTATTAAAATTAACACGATATGTAATGATCATGTCATTAATTATAGTCTATTAAATATTGAAATTTTAAATCAAAACTTAGAATTAATCAAAATTGCAAAAAAATTAAATTGTAGTAAATACATACTTCCTCTTTTTGAAAAATCTGAGTTAAATATTTCAAACCATAAGAAATTTCTTAATCATATTAGTATAATAGCCAAAGCTTGTGAGATATCAAATATTACTTTGTGTCTTGAAACAATTTTGGAAGGGAATGATCTTCTTTTTGTATTAAATAAGTTGAAAAGTAAAAGTATTAAAATTGTTTTTGATACTGGAAATAGAATAGCACACGGGCATAAAATTTTTGATGATATTTTAATTCTTAAGGATAAAATTGAGCATATTCATCTTAAAGATAAAAACATGCAAAATGAAAATGTTATTATGGGCACCGGAATGGTTAATTTTTTAGAGGTTTTTAGTGCCTTAAAAGAAATTAATTTTAAAAAGACATTCACATTTGAAACTCGAAGGGGGATCGACCCTATTAGCACATGTAAATTTAATATCAATTTAATGAACTTTTTATATTTAGAAGCTTGCAATGAATTATAAAAAAATATTATTCATAGGACTCGGAGGAGCAGGTCAGAGACATCTCAGGATTTTCCATGATTTACTTCCATCGACGACAAAATTTTATGCCTTTAGAACTAAGCAAACTACACCACATCTAAATTCTGATTTTTCGGTTAATAGAAATTCAACACTCACTGCAAAATATAGTTTGACAATTTTTGACTCTATCGATAAAGCGTATTCTATTTCTCCAGATTTAACAGTAATCTCAACACCTACTTCACTCCACTTATCTCCTATGTTAAAAGCACTAAAAAACAAGAGTGCTATTTTTGTTGAAAAACCGTGGTCAAATGATTTAAAAGATTTTAAAAATTTTAGTGATTCAGTTTTATTAAATAAAATACCATTTCATATTTCATTTCAAAAAAGGTTTAATTCAAAGTTTCAGGAGATATTTTTACTAATAAATAAAGGTAAAATAGGTAAAATACTAACAGCAACTTTTAATGTGTTTTCAAATGTAAGAGTTTGGCACCCCTATGAGAAATGGGAAGATTTATATGCAGTTAATTCAAGTCTTGGAGGGGGGGTTTTGTTAACTGAAATTCATGAAATAGATTTAGCTTTTTGGTTTTTTGGATTACCAAAAGAGGTTTTTTGTAGTGGGGGGAATACAAGTGGACAAATTCTAGATGTAGAGGATACTGTAAATATAATCTTGATTTATAAAAATTTTTCAATTCAGATCAATCTTTGCTTCATGCACAAAAAGCAATCAAGAAGTTTTCATATTGCAGGCTCAAAAGGCGATATATCTTGGAGTGATTCTAAAGATGAACTTGAATTGGAGTTTTTCAATGATAAAAAGGAAATAAAAAATTATAATCAAATTGTTTTAAATGATGATATGTTCTATGAACAAGCAAAAAGATTTCTAGATAATTGGGACAAAAATGATACTATAAAATCATTAAATTCTGCGTCAAGTTCTTTAGCCATAGTTGAAGCAGCAAAAAGGTCTATGAAATCAGGGAGAAAAGAAAAAGTTTACGATCAATTATTAATAAATAAAAAACAATAAGATGAAAACAAATCATCTCATCAATTTTGAAAAGTATGCTTTAATAACTGGAGCATCAGGACTCTTAGGGAAAAAACATGCAGAGGCTCTTTTAGAGATTGGTACCTCTGTTGTTTTGACAGATATTGATTTAGATTTACTAAAAAAAATAAAAGAAGAATTAGAATTAATGAATTATGAAGGGAAGGTAATTTATTATCTAATGGACGTTTCATCCGAGGGTAGTATTATAAAAGTTTCTGAAGAGCTAGCTAAAAAAAATATACGAATAGATATTTTAATTAATAATGCAGCTATTAATCCCAAAGCTTCATCTTTAAAAGACAATATTAGGACTACAAGACTTGAAAATTTTTCAACTAAAAGATGGGATTTAGAATTAGCTGTTGGTTTAACAGGCTCTTTTCTATGCAGTAAAATTTTTGGAGGTTTGATGGCAGAGGATAATAAAGGTGGAATTATACTTAACATTGCATCAGATTTATCAGTAATAGCACCTGATCAAAGGATTTATCAGCAAAAAGATCTAGAAAGAAAATTACAGCCGGTAAAGCCAGTTACATATTCAGTAATAAAATCAGGCTTAATGGGCTTAACAAGATATTTAGCTACCTATTGGCCTGATAAAGGTATTAGATCAAATGCTCTTTCTCCTGGGGGGGTTTTCAATAATCAAGACCAAGAATTTGTAAAGAATTTATCAAATCTTATCCCGATCGGTAGAATGGCTAAAATAGATGAGTATAAAGGAGCTATTCAATTTTTATGTTCAGACTCCTCTTCTTATATGAATGGTCAAAATGTTATAATGGATGGAGGTAGGTCAATATGGTAAAAACCCGTGATAATGCATAAAATGGATCTTAATAAAATTTATTTGAATCACCTTCCAGTAGACAATTCTAATGAAATCTATTTTGAACTCATCTCTATGAGTAGTTTGGATGAAATGCATGAATATTCAGTCAAAGAAGAGTTCTATGAATATTTTGAGTTTAATGCTTTTAAATCAAAAGCAGATACAGAAAAATATTTAAAAAAATTAATTAATCGTACAAAAGTTGTAGACGTTGATATTGAAGCTATGTATTGGTTTGTTAGGAGTAAAGCTAATAATATACTTTTAGGAACAGCTACATTGGTCAATATTAATAAAGGCAGACAGTCAGCTGAGATTGGGTATGGAATTGATCCAAATCATTGGGGCAAAGGGTATATTTTGAAATTACAAAATGCTTTAATTAAGTATGCCTTTGAATCTCTAAAATTCAATCGTCTTCATGGGATTACCATGGTAAATAATGAAAGGACTATATCTTCTATACTTGCAGCGGGATTTCTAAAAGAAGGGATTTTAAGAGATTATTATCATAAACAGGGAAAGTTTATTGATGGCTTTAAATACTCTATGCTAAAAACAGATTATTTTTTATCAATAAAAAAAGAATCGTGCAATAAAGAAATCCCCATAAGTGATTTAATAAATTTAGTTAAAGATGAGCTTAAAGAAAATATTGATGAAAACTCCAGTATGTTAAATACCTCAAATTGGGATTCATTAAGTCATTTGGGAATAATAGTTAATTTATCAAATCAATACGAGATAGAACTAAATCCAATTCAAATTGCAGACGCAACCTCTATTAAAGAACTCTATAAAATTTGCAATAATTTAAGTTGAATTCTCTCTCAGATTTATTGTTTTCTAAAATGGAACTTTATGGGAATTCAATCGCTATAGATGACGAAAACGAAAAAATCAATTATGAAACATTAAATCAACAAGGGTTAAAAATAGCTTCATGTTTTAATTATTTAGGAATAAAGAAAGGAACTATTGGAATAGTAGGACAAAGAAAAATATCTACATATTATTCATTATTAGGAATTTTATATTCTGGTTGCAGTTTTACCCCATTAAGTTTGAATTTCAAACAAAAAAAACTTTTAGACATAATCAGACAGGCCAATATTAAATATCTAATAGGGGAATTAAGCGATTTGATCGAAATGCATAAATTATTATCTGGCAGAGAAAATTTGGTATACATAAGCACTTCTAATAACGGAATAGAAAAAGCCGAATTTAAACATATATCAATTGATAAGGGCTATAAATTATTGATTAGTCAGCCCATAAAATCTCAAAATACTGATTTAGCATATCTAATGTTTACCTCAGGAACAACAGGGGCTCCGAAAGGAGTTAAAATATCAAATAAAAACATATTATCTTTTTTAGAGAGCATAGGGAAGTTATATCCTCTTAAAGATAATTTTATTGCTTCCCAAACATTTGATTTAAGTTTTGACCCTTCAATTTCTGATGTTTTTTTCACATGGTCAATAGGTGGGACCTTATGTATTTTAAATGAAAAAGAAAAATTACTTCCCTATCAATATATAATAAGAAATAACATAACTTATTGGAATTCAGTACCTACTATTGCAAAGTTCATGTATAAAATGGGTGTTTTAAAGCCTAATATATTTCCTTCTTTAAAATATAGTATGTTTTGTGGAGAACAGTTTCCAGAGGAGATTGCAAATGCTTGGAAGATTGCTGCTCCAAATAGTACTATTGAGAATTTGTATGGACCAACTGAAACTACAATTTATATTACTAGATATGAATACAAAAAAAGCTTAAGTACTCATTTTCATAATTCAATTGTACCTATTGGAAAAGTTTTCCCAGGACATGAAGTATCCTTAATTGATGAATTTGACAATAAAATCCAAAAAGGTATAGGGGAACTTTGTTTTAGTGGCTGCCAAATCTCTGATGGCTATTTAAATGATGAAAAAAACACAAAGTCTAAATTTTTAAAATTTAATTGGGATTCAAATAACAAAATATGGTATAAAACGGGGGATTTAGCATTTATTAATGATCAGGGAGATATTGAATGTATAGGGAGGAAAGATTCACAGATAAAATTGGGAGGAAAAAGAATTGAGATATCAGAAATTGAGCATGTTTTATCTAAAAATTTAAAATTAAATGATGTAGTTATAGTTCCAATTAGAGATAATCTCAAAGTAGTTGTCGGGATTGTTGCTTTTACTGAAAATAAGATAAATGAAAAGTTAGAAAAAAAAATATTAAAAAATTTTGAAGAACAATTAGATAAAACCTTTTTTCCAAAGAAAATTATATCTATTTCTAAATTTCCATACAATCAAAGCTTGAAATTGGATAAAAAGAAACTTGAAGAAATGGCGAAAAAACACTTAAAAATTTAAATGTATAAAAAGAGTAAACCAACCATTTTTGAGAAAATTTTTAGGCAGATTGAAATTGCTTATGATTATTCAAAGGGATTAGATTTCTTAAAAGTAATACCAGTTGAAGATCTAAAACTTGACTCTAAAACTGTATCAAAAGGCTCTCCATCCGGGAATAAATATCTAAATGAGCTTCTGAAAACTATTAAAATAAATGAAAACGATTCAATTTTAGATATTGGTAGCGCTAAGGGGAGTGCCATAAAAACTATGTCAGAGTTCCCTTTTCGTAGAATTGATGGATTGGAAATATCATCTAAACTAGTAGAAATTTCGATAAAAAAC
>MDSV01063758.1_pt1 | contig 16849 bp, 18 predicted proteins | sample 810851 | NCBI WGS metagenome assembly MDSV01 (sample SAMN05326640, study PRJNA326480) | marine metagenome | isolation source: seawater | place: Atlantic Ocean: North East | collected 2012 | reverse complement strand
ACCACCACCTAAAATTGTGCAAATTTGATTTTTCATGATATTTAGAAACTATATATGAAAATAATTAAGATTAAAGAGGACATAACTTCAGAGATAGCTGATTCATTTAAAAATAGTATTGCTATTGACACAGAAGCAACTGGTTTACAAATTCCCGAAAGAGACAAATTAAGCTTAATTCAGATATGTGATGAAAAACAAAATGTTTACATTATACAACCAAACAAAAAAACTTTTAAGGCACCGAATTTGGTCTCCGTTCTTGAAAACAAAAATATTTTAAAAATAGGTCATTTTTTACGGTTTGATAAAAATGCATTAGAATATTTTTTAAAATGTAAGTTAGATAATATATTTGACACAAAGATAGCGTCAAAAATTGTAAGAACTTACACTGACTCACACGGTTTAAAAAATTTAGTACAGGAGTTTTGTAATAAAAATTTGGACAAACGCCAAGGTAGCAGTGATTGGAATAAAGATATTAGCGACCTATCAGAGAAGCAATTAGAGTACGCGGCAAACGATGTTATCTATTTACATAAAATAAAAGTAGAATTAGAAAAAATGCTTATTAGGGAAAATAGAATGGAATTATTTAATAATTGCTTGAATTTTTTAACTACAAGGGTTGAGCTAGATCAAAACGGATTTAAATTTGATATTTTTGAACATTAATGAATAAAAATAATTATATAAGTTTAGCAAAAAAGTCGGCTAGTTTACAAATAAAGGAACTTAAAAAAATCAATAAAGTTTTTAATAAATCCTTCATTAGAGCTGTTGATACTATTTCAAATTGCAAAGGAAAAGTAATTTTAGCTGGTATTGGTAAATCAGGTATTATTGCTAGAAAAATAAGTGCAACTTTTTCTAGTGTGGGAATTCCAAGTTTTTTTTGTGATCCTGCTCAAGCAGTGCATGGAGACATGGGTCAAATTGAAAAAAAAGATGTTCTAATAATTTTTTCTTATTCAGGAAATACTAAAGAATTAGAGGGTATGCTTAAATACGCTAATAGATTTAGAATAAAAATTATTGGTGTGGCTTCAAAACCTAATAGTCTTCTTTTAAAAGCTAGTGATATAAAAATTATACTTCCCAAAGTTAGAGAAGCTGATCCAACCGGAATGGTTCCTACAACAAGCACCTCGATAACTTTGCTGTTAGGTGATTGTTTAGCAACTACGATTATATCTAAAAGAAAATTTTCAAAAGAAAAATTTAAAATATTCCATTCAGGTGGAAACATTGGAGGCTCTCTTCTTTTGGCTAAAGATATTATGGTTACTGGAAAAAAACTTCCAACAATAAGTTATAAAAAGAATTTTACTGATGCTTTAAAAGTAATTAATAAAAAAAAATTAGGTATAGTAGTTGTTCTAAAAAAAGGTTTTATATCAGGACTTGTTACAGATGGTGATTTAAGAAGAGAAATGAAATTTTTATCGAAGAAAAATAACCTTGAAAGATTCATGACAAAAAAACCACTTATTGTTAACGAAAACATGTCAGCTTCAAAGGCTTTGGCTATTATGAATGAAAAAAAAATTACAAGTTTACTTGTAGTGTCGGAAAATAATTATAAGAAAAAAAATAATTTGAGATTAAAAGGAATAATTCATATACATTTTTTATTACAATATGGATTAAAATAATGGAAAGAAAAAAAAAATTAAGATTTCTACAATTCTCATTATTACTAATAGCTGTAATTATCCTTTATTTTACTTATTATAATAAAGAAACTGACATAAATAAAAAAATAATTTTACAAACTAAAGAAGATCAAAATTCAAAACAGTCTACTAAAAAAGGATCAGATGAAGGTGATGTTTTCTTCAATATTGAATATTCTGGACTTGATTTAAATTCCAATAGATATCTTTTAAAATCTGAGGAAGCTCAACTTGACAAACTAAAACCTGAAATAGTCTATATGAAAGTTGTGCACGCAATTTTTTATTTTAAAGATAATACAATTTTGTATGTTTGGGCAGATAAAGGAATTTATAACAATAAAACATTAGATATGAAATTTGAAAAAAATGTAAAAGCAAAATACTTAAATAGTGAACTTTTTGCAGAAAAAGCCGAGTATTCAAATTCTGAAAGTTATTTAAGTATATATGACAATGTAAAAATTGATGATTTGAAAGGAAACTTGATTGCGGACAAATTATTTTTTGATATAACAAAACAGAAATTAGAAATTACCTCTTTTAATAAAGGTAAAATTAATGCTAATGTTAAATTAAATTAATTAAATGAAAAAAGGTTTTAGAATTTTAAAATTTAAAAAAGATAGACCTATATTTGAGGTTAAGGACGTAAGTAAATCTTTTGATGGTAGACCGATTTTAAAAAAGCTTTCAATAAAAGTTTATCCGTCTGAAATTGTTGGAATATTAGGTCCTAATGGTTGCGGTAAGACAACTTTATTTTCTATGTGTATTGGAGAACAAAATCCTGACAATGGAAAAATATATTTAAATAATAAATCAATTGAGCAAATACCTATTCACCTTAGAGCAAAAGAGGGTTTGGGGTATTTTCCTCAACATAGAAGTGTATTTAATATGTCTGTATTTAACAATATTATGGGTTTAGCTCAGGTAACGATTAAAGGTGCAGAGAAACAAAGAGACGCAACAGAAAAGTTACTTGATGAGTTTAATCTCGGCCACTTAAGATCTATTAATGCAACAATGCTTAGTGGCGGAGAAGTAAAGCGTTTACAGCTTGCGCGATTAATGCTGAACAATCCAAAAGTGGTTTTACTTGATGAGCCATTATCTGCATTAGATCCTTTAATTGTGGAAGAAGTAAGTAAATATATTCTTAAAATTCAAGCTAAAGGGGTGAGCATTGTAATGTCTGAACACAATGTAAAAAATTTATTTGCTTTAACTGATAGGAATTATGTTCTTGGCGAACATTCAGTTATAGCAGAGGGAACTTCGAGAGAACTTCTAAAATCTACGAAAGCAAGAGAAATATATTTTGGATCAGAATTTTAAGTTAGTAAATGCGAATTAAACATTTTTCTCTTAAAATAAATAATCAGATTAATCCATTTAAAAAAACAATTGAGGTAGACTCAGATAAATCTCAATCAATTAGAAGTTTATTAATTGGCTCGATATCTAATGACGTTTCTACAGCAATGAATATTTTGGAATCTGAAGATATCTTTTCAACTATTGATTGTCTAAAAAAACTTGGAGTTAAAATTAAGAAAGTTAGTTCTGGAAAATATTTGATTTCTGGAAAAGGGTTGGGTTCATTTTTTTGTAAAAAAAATTCAACTTTAAACTTTGGTAATTCTGGAACTTTAGCAAGATTATTAATAGGATTGTTATCTACTAATCCAGAAATTGATATAAATTTAAAAGGCGACAAATCTTTAAATAAAAGAAGTATGAAAAAACTTATAGAGCTGATGTCAAATTTTGGAGCGGAGTTTTATCCTAAAAATAAATCTACTTTTCCTTTAAGGCTAGTATCCTCACAGCTACCCGTTTGTGTAAATTATAAAGCTGGAGTTTCAGCTCAGTTAAAGAGTGCTGTAATTTTAGCTGGCCTCAATTCTTATGGAAAAACAAAAATTATTGAAAAAATAAAAAGCCGAGACCATACAGAAAATATGTTAATTAATAATCCTCAAGCCTTACATATAAAAAGTAAAAACAATAAACTGAGAATTATAGAAGTCTTTGGCAAGAAGAGTCTCAATCCAATAAAAATAAAGATACCTGGAGACCCTTCTTCTGCAGCTTTTTTTACAGCACTTACTATTCTAAATGATAAATCTTTTATCAAAATTAAAAATGTTGGAATTAATCCTACAAGAATTGGTTTTTACAATTTATTGAAAAATCATGGAGCTAAAATTAATATTATTAAAAGAAAAAAAATAAATAATGAGTTAGTTGGAGATATAATAGTTAAAAGCGGAAAGTTAAAAAAACCAATTTTGGCAAAAAAAACTTATTATCAAAACACAACTGATGAGTTTCCAATACTTTTTTGTATAGCTGCACTTACAAAAGGTGCTTCTGTTTTTAATGGAATAAAAGACTTAGCCAATAAAGAAAGCAATAGAATTATTGAAATGCAAAAAATTCTAAAACAAATTGGCATTAAAAGTATAGCGAAAAAAGATTCAATGAAAATTTACGGAAACACTTCAATTAATGTTAGGAGCAAAAAAATTAAAGTCTCTAATTTAGGTGATCATAGAATATGTATGTCATCTGTAATTTTGTCACTAGTAACAGGTGTAGAAGCAAATATAAATAACTTTGAAACTGTAAATACATCTTCACCAAATTTTTTAAATATTATAAAATTTTTAGGAGGAAAATTTGAAATTAAAAAATAAGAATATTCAAATTTCTTGTGATGGTGGTGCGGCAACGGGTAAATCAACTGGTGCAAAATTAATTTCAAAAAAATATAATTTAAGATTTCTATCGTCAGGACTGCTATATAGATATGCAAGTTATATCTTATTAAAAGATAAACCGAAAAAAATTATTCCTTTTCTTAAAAAAAAATTTAATAATTTAAATTATAATAAACTTGAAAAAATGAATCTATATACTTCAGAGATTTCGAAAGAGAGTGCAATTTTAGGTAAAATATTTAGTGTAAGAAAAATATTAAAAAAATTCCAAGTAGATTTTGCTAAAAAATATAATAATTGCTGTATTGAGGGTAGAGATATATCAACTAAAATTTTGCCAAACTCAGACGTTAAGTTTTTTTTTAAATGTAAATTAGATACTGCTGCTTTAAGAAGATATAAAGAAATGAAAAAAAAGAATAAAAAGATAAAATTAAAAGATGTAAAAAAAGCGCTTAGAATAAGAAATAATCACGACATCAAAAGAAAAAACAGTCCTTTACTCAAACATAGAGATGCGATAGAAATCGACACCGGAAAACTAAATAAACATGCTATGCTGAATAAAATGTCAAAATATATTGATAAAATGATAAAAAATAAATATGGCTACTGAACAAGAACTAAAAAAAACTAATCCACTACACAAGGAATTTCAAAATCTTCTAGATGAAGACTTCAAAGATAGAAAGTTAAAGGAAAACGAGATCATTAAAGCAACCGTTACTGAAATAACAAAAAATTTCATCGTTTGTGACTGTCGAGCAAAAATGGAGGCTATGATCCCTATTGAAGAATTTAAAAATGACGACGAATTATCAAAATTAAAAGTCGGATCGACAATAGATGTTTATCTTGAAAGAATAGAAAGTTTTAAGGGTGAAATCGTTATATCTAGAGACAAAGCCAGAAAAATGAAAGCGTGGCGAAAAATGGAAAAAGTTTTCGAGTCACAGGAAGAACTCACTGGCTACATTACTGGTAAAGTTAAAGGTGGATTTATAGCAACTGTTGAGGGTCTTCCTTGTTTTATGCCTTCATCTCAAATTGATGTTAAACCTTTAAAAAAAGTGGATCATTTAATGAATACACCAGTTAAAGTTATTGCCACTCGAATTGATCGTAACCGGGGCAACGTTTGTGTTTCTAGAAGAGCAGTGCTTGAAAAAAGTAAAAATGCAGAAATTGCTGAGGCTTTAAAAAATATTAAAGAAGGAGATGTTGTCGAAGATGCTATAGTTCGAGCAACAACAGATTGGGGAATTTTTTTAGACATAAACGGAATTGATGCACTGCTTCATGTTTCTGACCTGAGTCATGGGAGAGTGAAAAAACCAGCTGACTTAGTTACAATTGGTCAAAAACTTAAAGTTAAGATCACAAAAATTGACCCAAAAACAAATAGAGTTTCAGCGAGTGTGAAAGCTTTGACAGAAGATCCATATTCTAATATCGAAAAAAAATACAAAGTCGGAAATATTTATGAAGGTACAGTAACAAAAATAATGGACTATGGCTGTTTTGTAAAAATTGAAGAGGGAATTGAAGGATTAATTCACAGTTCAGAATTAGACTGGACTAACAGAAATATCAAACCGAGTAAAATTTTAGCAGTATCTCAAAAAATTAAATTTAAAATTGTAAATATTGATAAAGACTCTAAGAGAATATCTTTGTCATATAAATCAGTTTTAGAAAATCCTTGGGATAAAATTAAAGATCAAATTGGTAAAGAGGTAAAGATAAAAGTCAACAATGTAACAGATAAAGCAATATTTGGGGAGTTAACGGAGTCAGGGCTTGCAGGAATGCTGCACTATAAGGAAATTTCTTACGAAGAAAACGCTGATGACTTAAAGAAGTTTAAAAAAAATGACATAGTTACGGTTAAAATATTAGAAATTAAAGACGATAAAATTAGATTTTCTAAGAGAGCATTAGATAAAGATCCATTTGACTGGTTCCATGATAACAACAAAAAAGTTGGAGACATCATTACTACTAGAATTCACGAAGTTCTTAAAACAGGTGTGAAAGTTGCTATAGATAAAGAAAAAAAATTGATTTCAACAATTAGAAAAGTTGATTTAGCAAAAGAGTCTGCTGATGCAAGGCCTGAAGTCTTTTCTCCTGGAAACGCATTAGACGCAAAGATAACAGATTTGGATTTCAAAAATAGGAAAGTTAAATTAAGCGTAAAAGCTGCACAAATAGATGAGGAAAAATCTCTAATTGCCAAATTTGGTGAAGGTGCAACTAAGTCAGGAGCAACTCTAAAAGGAATATTTGAAAAAGCCATAGGAGTTAAAAAGAGTAAAAAGAAAAAAGAAGAAAAATAATTGTCAAGACCAGAATTAATTAAATCATTAAAAAAAAATTACCCACTTCTTAACAAAAAACAATTAACAATTATAGTTGATACTTTTTTTGAATGTATCAGGGATGCCCTTATAGAAAAAAAAACTGTTGAAATAAGATCATTAGGAACATTTTTTGTTAAAGAAATTAAAGAAAAATTTTCCGCAAGAAATCCTAGATCTGGAGAAATTATATATGTGCCTAAAAAAAATAAAATTAGATTTAGACCAAGTAAAAGATTTAAACAATATTTAAACTCATGAAAAAGCTAAAAATATTTATAGCTTGTGACACAACAAGTCTTGCAAAAGTAAAAAAGATTATTAATCAATCAAAAACAAATAAAATCAAAATTGGTTACAAATTTGGATTAGAATTTATGAATTCAAAAAATGGAAGGCAATTCGTATCATTATTAAAAAATAAAATTATATTTGTTGATTTGAAATTAAACGACACAGTTAATACAATGTTGTCTGCTGTAAAATCCTTAAAAGATTTAAAGATTAATTATCTCACTGTTCATATTTCTTCAGGTTTAGCAGCTCTAAAGGCTGTTAAGAAAGTTTCAGGATCAACAAAAATAGTAGGTGTAACAACTTTAACTTCATTGAATAACAATGATTTAAAATTAATTGGATATAATAAATCTGTAAAGAATTTGGTTATGCATCAAGCAAAACTGGCAAAACAAGCAGCCCTAGATGCTTTAGTTTGTAGTCCTTACGAAGTGAGTGTAGTAAGAAAATTTTTTAAAAAAGAAATTATAACTCCAGGTGTTCAGATAGGAAAAAGAAATTATGATCAAAAACGATCGATGGAAGCTAAAAAAGTCAAATCAGATTGGTTAGTTGTTGGTAGAGCAATCACTAAGGGAAATATTAAAAATAACATTAAAAAATTAATTAAATCATTTAATTAAATTAATGAAACTTAAAGTCTGCGGATTATCAAAAATAATTGAAGTACAAACAAGTGTTAATTACGGTGCAGATTTTTGTGGATTTATTTTAAATTATCCAAAGAGCCATAGATTTATTACATATGATCAAGCTGTAATTTTAACTAAAGTGCCAAAAAAAAACTCAAAGTATGTTGGTGTATTGGTCAAACCAACTATGGCTGAACTAGAAAAGTTTTCCAAACTTGATTTAGATTATTTTCAACTTTACGGAAACTATGATGCTAATGAAATTTTAAAAATTAAAGAACAATATAAAAAAAAAATAATTGTTTCTATACAAGTTGAAAATGAAGAAGACGTTGAAAAATACAAATTATTTGAAAGTTGCTCTGATATAATTTTATGGGATAGTACAGGTTATGAAAAAAGTTTAAGTTGGGATTTTAATTTGATTAAAACCGTTCCAACTAGAGTGACAAAAATGGTAGCAGGTAATATAAATATTAAGAAATTAAAGGATTTACTAGGGTTAACAGATATTATTGATGTTTCTGGTGCTTTAGAAACAAATAAAGTAAAAGATATTGATAAAATCAAAAAATTTATATTTGAAGTAAAAAAAATAAATGATGCAAATTAAAAAAGGAATCCCATTAATAGATCAACATGATAGCAATGGGATGTGGGGTGGAAAGTTTGGTGGAAGCTTTGTTCCTGAAACATTAAAAAAACCTATAGAAGATTTAACTATACTTTTTGAAAAACTGCGAAAAGACAAAAGTTTTATTGATGAAAGAGATTATTATTTCAATAATTATGTTGGGGCTCCAACACCATTTATTAAACTTGATAATTTAACTAACTATTTAGGTGGTGCACAAATATGGGCAAAAGTTGTTTCTGAAAATCCAGGTACAGCCCATAAAATCTACAATGCAATTGTACATTGTTTAATTGCGAAAAGAGCTAAAAAGAAATTTGTTTGTGGAGACACCGGTGCGGGAATGGCAGGTAAAACTCTTGCAATGGTAGCTAAAAAATTTGGATTAAAGTGTAAAATTTTCATGGGTGTGAAAGATATTAAAAGACAAAAACCTAACGTTGATACAATGAAGAAATTTGGTGCTGAAGTTGTTCCAGTTTTTTCTGGAAGTCAAACATTGATTGATGCAGTAAGTGAATGTATGAGATATTGGGTAGCCAATTGTTTAACGAGTCATCTAGTAGTTGGGTCTACAGTTGGACCAAATATTTTTGTAAAGATTTGTGGCTGGAGTACTTCACAAATCTCAAGAGAATTGATTGATCAAATTAAAAAAGAATTTGGAAGAGTACCAAAAAAATTAAAGCTATTAAATGTTTGTGGCGGAGGATCTTCAAGTTATGGATTTTGGAGTTCATTTATGGACTACGATAAAAAACAAGTTGAATTCGTAGGTATTGAAGCTGGAGGTCCAAAAAATAGTAAATTACATGCCGCACCTCTTACAATGAATTCCAAAATTGGCGTTCTACACGGGGCTGCACAGTATGTAATCCAAGACAGTGATGGACAAATAGGATTAACAGAAAGCTGTAGCGCTGGTTTAGATTATGCTGGAATTTCACCACTACACTGTTTTTTAAAAGATACAAAACGTGCAAGATACACGTCAGCAACTGACGAAGAAGCGTTTGATGCGTTTAAACTTGTTTCGAAATTTGAAAATATATCTCCCTCTCTTGAACCAAGTCATGCGTTTGCAGAGGCAATTAAGATTGCTCCCAAACTGAGTAAGGATACAGTAATTTGTGTAAATAGTTGTGGTGATAGTTATAAAGATAAAGATATAATAAAAAAAAAATTGGGGTCTTACACTCGATGAGTTCTCAAATTCAGTTAGCTTTTGAAAATTGTAAAAAATTAAAAAGACCAGCGCTCATAACTTATACAGTTGCTTCTGATCCAAATAAAAAAAAATCTTTAGAAATCTTAAAATCTATCTCTAATCACGCCGACATATTAGAATTAGGTTTTCCTTTTTCAACACCGATTGGTGATGGTGGTCAAATACAAACTAGCACGTACAGAGCTATAAGGAATGGTTTTAAAATGAAAGATATTTTTCAAATTGTAAAAAAATTCAAAAAAAAACAAAGCTCAAAACCTATAATTCTCATGGGATATTATAATATGATTTATCGTTTTGGTGAGAACAAGTTTTTAAAAAGTTGTAAAAATGTTGGGGTAAATGGTGTTATTTGTGTTGATTTACCATATCCAGAAAATAAAGGCTTTGCAAATAAATGTAAAAAAAAATCAATTAACTTTATTCAATTATTGTCTCCAACAACATCTAAAGATAGAATGAAAAAAATTATCAAGTCGTCGCACGACATGATTTACTATATTAGCATGTTATCAACAACTGGTGGAAAATTGAAGGTTTCTCCAAAAAAAATTATAAAAAAATATAATGAGATTAAAAAATTAACTGGTAAGAAAAATCTTGTGATAGGATTTGGAATAACAGATAAAACCATAACTAATTTAAGACAAGCAGATGGGCTAGTAGTTGGATCTCAATTATGCAAGGGTATTACAGAATCTTTAAAGAAAAGACAAAATCCTGTCACAAATTTAAATAGAATGGTATATAATCTAAAAAAAAAAATAATATGAATTGGATAAAAAATAAAATTTTAAGTTTTGTACAAAAAGCTAAAGACAAATTTAAAAAGGAAATGCCCTCAAAGGCTGATCAAGAGAAAAGTTTGTGGCTCAATTGTCCTGAATGCAATCAGATGCAACTTAAAGAGGATTTAAAAAATAACTTTAATATTTGTAAATGTTCACATCACTTTGATCTTGACCCCGAAACAAGATTTAAAAAATTGCTTTTTGACAATGGAGATTATGAATTAATTGAATGTCCATCTTGGAGTACACCAGATCCTTTAGGTATGGAAATAAATGGAAAAAAATTTATAGATAAATATAAAAATTATCAAAAGAAAACTGGTCAACAAAGTGCATTACTAATTGCGCACGGTAAAATAGGAGGAATTAAATCAATCGCAATAGGATATAACTTTGCATTTGGTGGCGCTGCTTTCTCTCAGAGAGAAAATGAACATTTTTTATCTGCAGCGCAATTTGCAATGCAAAATCAAATTGAACTTTTCTTAAGTATTTACCAAAGCGGTGGTATGTCGGTATATGGTAATATTCATTCTCTGAAATCTATGAGTGTTTGTCAAATGGCTCACACAATGTTAAAGAAAAAGAATATAGTAAATATAGGAATACTTGGCTCAAAAATTACAGGTGGTACGTTTGTAAATGTATTTGCTAACGACTTTTTATTTTCCGAGAGTCCAAAAAATACTGACCAATTATTTAGTGGTAAAAGAGTAAGTGCAAGCGTTAGATCTTCTGACAACACTGAAATGCCGTCAGATTTTGGTGAAGGATGTTTTTTGGAAAAACACGGAATGATCGATGGATGCTTTTCATCAAGACTAGAGGTAAAAAATAAAATTGTAGAATTAACAAAAGTTCTATTGAAAAAAGCTGAGGCTCAAGTTAAAGAAGAGTCAAATGTCACGATCGATCAATCTATACAATCAGTTAGCTAATCATAAACTATTTAACAAATCAGTAAAATTTGGTTTAAAAAGAATTAAACTTGCCTTGAGTTTATTGGGGCACCCAGAAAGAAAATTAAATAACGTTATTTCTGTGTTAGGAGAGTCTGGTAAATTTACGACTCTTTTTTCATTAAAGGGCTTTATAGAAAATAATAATCAAACTTTATCGACCTATATCTCACCATCAATCCAAGATATTACGGAGCGATTTTATATAGGAGGAAGATATCTTACCCATAAAGAAATAGGAGATACTATTAAACAAATTGAGAAATTAAAGATTCAATTAACAATTTATGAGGTGTTAACTTTAGTATATGTTATAAATGCATCAAAAGTGCATGTTGATTATAATTTAATTGAAACTGGTGCTTTGTGGAAACACGATGCTGGAAATATCTTTGATTTTCCATTAGCTCAAGTTGTTGCTAATATAAATCTTCAGCACAAAATATTTCTAAAAAAGAAAACACTTAATGAAATAATTTTTGAAGACGTTGGGTTTCTGAGTAATTTTTCAAATATATATATAGGGAAACAAACGTCATATGTTTTAAGGAAAGTAAAAAAACATTTGAAATTAAATAATAGTAAAATTACATACCCAACCACATGGAGATTGCTAAAAAAGAAAAATAATTTTTTCTATAAGGATAAAAAGATAAAGATTAAATTAAATACTAATAATGTTTATTCTAAAGGCATGCTAGAAAATTTATGTCATGCAATTAAAATAGCTCTTGATTTAAAAATAAGTAAAAGAGTAATTGAAAAAACGCTTCCAAATTTGAATTTTCCAGGAAGATTTAATTACTTAAAAAAAGGAAGAATTAAAAATAAATTACATAAAAATGAAATCATAATGATTGATGGAGCTCATGCTCCTGCGGATGCTAAAAACTTAGCTAATTATTTAAAAAAAATTAAACTACCAAAATATGGTGTTTGGGCAATGACAAAAAATAAAGAGCCAGATTTATTTATAAAACAGTTAAAAGGTATATTTAAAAAAATTGTTACTATGCCTATAGAAAATGAAATGGGCTCTGTATCAGCTGAAAAACTTTACAAAATTGCCATTAAAAATAAAATTAATTCAGAGAAAAGTAATAATATTGAAGACGCATTATCAAAAATTAATAGTAAAGATAAAAAATTAATAGTTTGTTTTGGGAGCCTTTATAACTGTGGAAATATTTTAAATAAAAATTAAATATGAGGTTTTATAAAATCCAACATATCTGATTCACTTGAAGCACCAACTTTTGTTCCCAAAAGTTTTGAGTCTTTAAACAAAAGAAAGGTTGGCACCCCTTTGACCATATGTTTTGTAGGTTCATTTGGTTGAGTTTCCACATCATGATAGTAACAATCAATTTTATCTGCCATATCGTTAGAAATTTTTTCAACCACGGGCTTAATTTGTTGGCATGGGCCACAGAAAGATGCACTAAATTGAATTAATGTAAGCTTACTACTTCCTATTTGCTCGCTGAATTTTTCATCTGTTGAATTTTTTAACGCCATGTACCTTAAATAAGTATTTTTAATTTAATGTCAATATGTCTTAAGCGATTTCTTTTTTTTTATTTGAGCTAGTTAAAGCTTTTTCATAAACAATTCTCATTTCTTTGATCATTTCATCTACTTCATTGATATAATCAAGTTTTTCTTTGCTGATATCTTTTTCAGCTCTAATACTATCAATTAAATGTTCAGCCATTGGGATAGTCGTAAAATTCTTTTCTTCTAATCTTAGTACCCTTTCTGCCGTTTCTTTATGAATTCTATCGTAAACCTCTTTCGGCAAAGCCTCGGGCTCATTTTGATATATCAATCTTTCCCCAAAATATTTAAATCTAAGGTCTTTGATTTTTTGTACTTGTTCGTATCTTTTATCCCAGTCAATAGTATGAAATTTTTTTATGATGTCATTATCAGGACTATCTTTATCTAAAAAACCACCACTATATAACTGATTATGTGGATCATTAGCTGTTAGCTCGTCCTCCTTTGATTTGCTTTTTAGTTTTTTTTCTAATGCTATTTCACCAATTGCCTTTTTACATTTTTCTGCGAATTCAGGATTGTTTTTTATTATATTTGCTCTTTTCCTAAGTGTTTCTAAACCTATTGTTCTATAGGGCTCAGATTTTAATGCGTAATCTATATGTAAAATAACAGGATGTTTTAAAGGTATCGCTCTAATAAACTTACCTGGTTTTTTCATAGTTTCTTTTAAAGATTTATAATCAAGTGACATTAGATCTTGTGGATCAATTTCTAAACAATATACCATAGGCCAATTATATTGAGGATGATCAAAAAAATAAGTGCACGCAAAAGGTCTAGATTTACCAAAATAATACAGTGCTGTTGTAAAAAGATTATTTTTGAATATAGCGTCTTTTGCTTTTTGTTTAGAAATTGTCATTAAAGATGACTCGAATATTGGTTTCGCTGTCTTTTTAATTTTTTTCATAATCTTAGCAGAAATTTCCACATCTTGTGTTGCTGTATGAAAAAGACTTTTGTCTGTCTCAGGAAAGTTTTTCATACCTAGGTCCTCTAATTTAAAAACTGGATTATTAGAACTTGAGTAAGAAGTTTCTAATGAATTTGGATAAAACAATTTAGCTGCTCTAGCAAATGGTAGGAAGTCTGCTGCTTCATTGCCATTAGTTTTAAGAATATAGATTGGTAATAAAGATCTGTAATTTTCTTTTTCTACCAAAGGATAATCATATCCATGTCCATTCCAAGTTGCCCAAATACATGGGGACCATTGATTGAATTTTTTATGCATCTCCAGCATCAACTGGTAATGACTCATATTAGAGCTTTTTAAATTCTTTAAGCCTCGATTAACCCATAAGCTGTATGGGTCTGGAATATAACCTGGTACATTCCTACAAAATAATTCAAACCTATCCAATTCTTGAAATTGATCATTGTACAAAATACCTGTGCATGAGATTATCTTTCCCGTACTTGTTGAAGCTGATTGAGCTTCATAATCAATTACCGCTATATTTGCCATTTTTTATTGTACCGTTTTATTATTATCATCGTCATCATCATCGACAGCTATTGGTACGTCTTTTTTTGGTGTAAGACCTAGCTTATTCATTCTTTTTATTCTACTTAAGAAACTTCCACTGCCATCTTTAATTTTTTCCATTACCTCAGAAACTTTATCTGAAGTATTTGCAATAGCTTCTTGAGCTTTTTTAGCACTTCCATAAATATCTACGGCTTGTGCGCTAACAAGATTTGCTAACTTAATTATATCAGCTACATTTTTGCTTTGTTTGTCAGCTTTCCATGAATATTCAGCTGTCTTTAACATATAATAAAAAATACTTGGCGAAGCCAAAGTTACTTTGTTTTTTATAGCATATTCAAATAATTTACTGCCCCCTTGTCTTGGAAGAATAGAAATTGCGGACTCATTAGGACAAAACATTATTACAGTGTCTACTGTTTTTATTCCTTTAATACCTTGGTAGTTTTTCTTAGCTAATGTATCGATATGTGTTTTTAAAGATAATTTGTGTCTTTCCAAAGCTGCTTCTTTTTCTCTTTCGTCAGTTGAGTTTACATATTCATCCCAAGCTTTCAGTGATACTTTAGAGTCTACTACCACATCTCTACCATCTGGAAAATGAATTATTATATCTGGAATTTTTCTTCCATCCTCTTCATTGAAACTTTTGTGAACTTCAAACTCTTCTCCCTCTGTAAAGCTTAAGTTATCAGTCAAAATTCTAGTAAGAACTAACTCACCCCACGAACCTTGATTTTGAGATCCTCCTGTTACTAAAGTTTTTTTTATGTCTTCGGCAGCTTTCACAACATTGGCTTCACCAGTTTTTATGTCTTGAAGAATATTTTTTATAGATCCACGTTCAGTTGCATTAGAATTTTGAAAATTATCAATTTTATTCTCTAATGACTTTAAATTGCTTGCCAGATCTCCCACATTTTCTTTCTTGGAAAATATATTTTTTAGAAGCCAACCAATTAAAATACCTGCTAACAAACCAAAAAATATCTCTAAACTAAATAAATTTATCATTAATTATCTTACTTTTTTTGACGCTTATTGTAATGTGAGGAAAATTAATATTTTCAACAATACACGTTCTAATACAATTTATATAAGCGTACGTTAATGATACTTAATATAATATTAATTTTTTAGAAGTCAAGAAATTTATTTTAAAAAAAATTTAAATTAATTTTTTAAACTTTCAGTTCTGAGTTGACCGCATGCTGCTAAAACATCGTCACCCCTGCTTCTTCTTATAAAAGACATATAACCTTTATCTTGAATAAATTTTGAAAATTTTTCAATGTCTTTTCTTTCTGTTGGTTTAAACTTTACACCTGGCCATGAATTAAATTCAATTAAATTAACTTTACAAGGAAATTGAGCCATGAGCTTAACCAGTTGTTTTGCACATTCTTTGGTGTCATTTACACCCTTTAACATGACATACTCCAAAAATATTGGCTCTTTTACTACTGAAGTGTAATATTTTAATTGTTTAATAAGATCCTGAATTTTAAATTTTTTATTAATCGGCATAATTTCTTCCCTTAATTCATCGTTAGGTGCATGAAGACTAAGCGCTAAATATGTTCCAATTTCGTTAGCAGCTTCTGTTATTTTGTTAGCTATTCCTGAGGTAGAAACAGTAATTTTTTTATTACCATAATTTAGACCTCTTTTATCTTTTAAAATTTGTACAGATTTTTTCAGATTCTTTAAGTTAACTAATGGTTCTCCTTGTCCCATAAAAACTATATTAGAAACAATTTTTTGATCCCCCCAGTCTTTTAGCTTGTCTTTAACTAAAATTATTTGACTTAAAATTTCTGAGGCAGAAAGATTTCTCACTAATTTTTGTGTTCCTGATCTACAAAACGTGCAGGTTAAACTGCAACCTACCTGAGAAGATACACATATAGTGCCTCTCGTTTTTTCAGGAATATAGACACACTCAATCTTGTTTCCATCAAGTAAACTTACTAAAAATTTTAGGGTTCCGTCAGAAGACTTGTGTGTTTTGATAATTTTTGAATTATTAAACGATATTTTGTTTTTAAGTTTTTCCCTTAATTCTAGAGGAATAGTAGTTAACTTATTAAAGTCATTTAGGCCTTTTTGATAAACTGCATTAAATATTTGTTGCGCTCTCATATTTAATTTCTTTTCCTCAATATTAATATTTTTTTTAAGAAAAGATTTTAAATCTTCGAAATTTAAGTCTAATAAATTTTGTTTCATAATTTAAATTAGACTTTTAATGTTTTGAGAGGGGTTTTTAAACCCCCTCTATAAAGATTAAAGTTTATTTTTATCAGTTTTCAAATGCTTAAGCACTTTTCCAGCATTTTTACCCTCTTTAATCAAGTAGCCGCTTGTTCCATTAGCATTTGCCTCTGGAGCCTCTACTGATTTATTAAGTTGCTGAGCAAGTTTAGCCTCTGACTTTTTTCGGCTGAACTCACCAAGCAAACGTGAAAATCTATTCATCACACTT
>MDSV01239692.1_pt1 | contig 16850 bp, 16 predicted proteins | sample 810851 | NCBI WGS metagenome assembly MDSV01 (sample SAMN05326640, study PRJNA326480) | marine metagenome | isolation source: seawater | place: Atlantic Ocean: North East | collected 2012 | reverse complement strand
GGTTTTGTTTTAATTGTATTTTTTTTTCTTGACAGAAACCAATGTGGTAAATACTCATTAAAACCAAATTTTCTAAACTTTACCCGCATCATATTCCATAACGTATATTCAAAACGATTTAATCGCGATTCTTTTCTATGTGAACACGGTAATAATTCTAGAGATGAACCGCTATCTTCATAATCTGATAAATATATTGCTACCCTCACAATTTTATATGGCTCATTAGACTCATCCCAATCAGGACTTGAACCAAATTCACGGCACGAACTATCTCGATGATATCTCCCTCCACCAAGATTAATATGTAAATCAGAATGCTGAACATAGCGTATATCATCACCAAGGAGACTTCGTACTGAGCTCACTAATTTCTCATTAAAAATTATCGGCCAAAAAGCACTTTCTTTTGTGACTCCATCTGCTAAAGCATAAGTACGGTAAGATATTTCATCTGATGTGATATCTTTTTCTGGAAAATTGAATATCTTATTAATTTTATGCCTAAGGCTTTTTGCATCACTACTAGAAAAAAGTGAAGGAATAATATAATAACCATCCTCAAAAAATTTTTTCTTATCTTTTTTTGAAACTTTATTTATATTATCTTTCATTCGCATTATTAATATGGAGTTGCTGCGTTTAATTAAGCTCTAAAATTGATTCAATAATCTCACGTACTACACCTTCACCACCTTTTGATTGCAGGACATGGCAAGAAAGATTTTTTATTTCTTGGTGAGCATCAGCTACAGCAATAGGATAATTAACTATATCCATTGCAGGTTTATCATTAAGATCATTACCAATAAACATAGTTTTATTTAAATTAATTTCATGCTTGTCTGCGAGATTTTTCAGTGCAGTACCTTTATCCTCTACACCATAGAGAACAGGTATCCCCAGTTTTTTTGCTCTAAATTTAACAACTTCATTTTTCTCTGTTGACAAAATGAAAACTAAAAATTTATTCTTTTTAAGAATATCAAACCCGAGACCATCTGCTCTACTACACTTTACGGCTTCACTCCCATCTTCAAAAACATAGACTTTATTATCTGTAAGTACGCCATCAAAATCGAAGATGATAGCATCTAAGTTGTAAGGTTTTATCTTCATATTAATCGTTGCCTGATGTTTCTTTTTATTTTCAATAAGATATTTGAAAGGATATTATTATAATAAATTAGTATTTTATGAAATCTCTTAAAATAACTGAAATTTGAATGTAAAGGAAAAGATAATAAGTACTAATTTTATTATAAGCCTTCTTTTACAAATTCTCTTTTAGTAATGTATGAAAGCCCTGCAGCTATACCAAATAATACCCATAGATAACGTTGATAAAGCACGTCTGTTCCGATCGTTACACCAGCAAAAAGAATCATCACGCCTATCATGCTAATGAAATAATGACTGTACTTTTCATCATCCCTGTGTTGCCACATTATTTTTAGTAAATATAAGAAAAGTGCCATAAAGAGTAATGCCCCTATAATTCCCATCTCGGTTGCTATCCACAAACCTGTTGTATGTAGAGTGCTGTATGGGTGATCCTTACTGGTCACGGTCTGAAAACATATGCTGCATTTAGTTCCAATTTGTTCTTGAATAAATCCTCCTAATCCTGTGCCAGTTATTGGGTGTATTTTAAATAATTCGATTGCTCGTTTGGTGTGTTCTATCCTGGAATTTACGCCAATATCAAGATAATCATCTCTCAAAACATACACCCCATATTCTTTCCAGCAATGGTTTTCAAATATTTCGCCTTCATTATCACAGTTCTCCTTTCGTGTTGGATCTATAAAACTAACAGTCGGATCAATCGTGCTAATTACATTTCTAACCAAATATGTCGTTCCAATAACAATCGAAATAACAGTAATAGCAGATGCAAAAATAAAGATAATCGATTTCACTCTGAGTTGATTCATTAACAATAAAAATGGTGCTGAGAAAGCAAGACCTAGAAATGCACTTCTTGAGCCGGAAAGAGCAAGTGTTAAAGCACAAATTGCTATACCAGTCGCTAATATCCATTTATTTATTTTATATTTACAATTAAGCATTACCAGCTGAAAGATTAATAATATAGATATCATGAAGGAAAATGCATTTGGATTCGTAAAGTATCCCTCAATTCTTTCTAAAGAATAATCACGATGTATGCCAAAGTAATGAAAAGAATATCTAAATAAAAAAAATAATGAGATTAAGACACCAACAAAAATTAACGATTTGACGAATAGCTCGCTCTCTCTATATATAACAGTTACTGCAAACCCAAGAAAAAAATAAGTTATTAAAACAAACCATCCGATTGTCTTATTGTATAATGCCCAGGCATTCCATACGTTATAATTCACTTTTCCTATTACTAGAGAAAAGAGAATCCACACAGATATACATAGAATTATCAATAAAATTCTAGAATCAATCTGTTTTATAAGATTTTGTAATCTATGATTTGCTAACAGCAGAAAGCCAACAATTACTGGTATCAGAAAATCTGATGTGCTCATTCTTATTTTGTTATCAAATATAAATAAATCAAAGTAAAAATGAAGCGATGCTGCCCACAAAATAACAATATAGTAAAAAATATTGGCTAGTGTTAAATTTTCTATTTTATTTCTAATATTAATTTGCTTCACCTAACAAGACTGTTCCTATTTTAATTAAGATTCTGACCAACAGGAAAGATCGGTTTGAGATATACGCTCTAATTCTTTAATTTCATGAAAGTAATAATTTCTGATCTGCGATGTAAGGTTTTTACTTATTAATTTTTCATGCGAGTCAATTGAATTAATGGAAATTAAAAATTCCAGTGTTCTTCTCCTAAGCCCAAAAGGAATGTACGTTCTCATAACATCCTTTATATTATTTGGTGGATTAATTAAAGCTTGTAAAATACTACTTCCTACCTTTTTTCTTTTATTTAATCTTTGTATGCTAGGCAATTCAAATCTGCTTATTTCTAAAAAATCACTAATACTATTTATATGTTTTTCTTGATTTTCTAATAATTTCTCAAAAATAAGTATTTTTACTTTTTCTTCTCCAAATAAGTCTATATATCTTTTAATTTGCTCTAAATATTTAGCAATGTCTGAATAAAATAAAAGTTTTCTGTTAGAGACTGTCGACTTAATTAATTTTCCACGTTTCCTTTCGTCTTCCATGTCTAATGCTAGCTGGAAATCGCTAAATTGCTCCATATTATCAAAGATAAATTGGGAGTGAAGTGATGCTAGCATGTTTACTGGGTTTCTTAGAATAATTAGAAACTTTGAATTTTTATTGAATTTTTTTATATTCGCAGGCGCATCCTTTGAGTATAAATACCATACTGATGCCTCACCAATTATTTTTTCATCTTTTACAGAATTAAATAGTTTCAAATACTGTTTCTCAGTTATATAGTTTTTAGAAAATAAATCAGTTGCAAAGAATTGTAGTTCTTTCTGGTCTGGCATAAAAATTTCAGGATGATTTCTTAATGTTACAAACATTGAGGTTGTTCCGCATTTTGGCGCACCAATGATAAAAAAATTAGGCTTATTAGTCATTGTATTTTAGAATTCCAAATATAGTCGGATCGATATGAATCTTCTTGACAACAATTATTGCGAGTATAATGTTCCATATTATTATTGATATGGCTGTGGCAATCGCTGCACCAATAACATGATAATTTGGTATTAAATAAATATTGAGTGCTATATTTAATAGCAGAACAATGAAAAGCGTAGCTGTGACATGTTTACTGTAACCCATTATTATTAAAATTAAGCCGACAGCCCCTGTTGCAGCATTAAATAATTGAGAGAATGAAAGTATAAGTAATGCTGTTTTTGAGTGAATATAGTCAGAACCGAAATATTTTAAAAAGTCTTCGCCATAGAAAAAATATATAAGAAAAAAACATAACGCAATAAATGCCATTATTCTTGTAACAAACGTGACCAAACTCTGCATTTCCAAAAATTTTCCTTTACTATGTAATCTCGCAATATATGAACCTTTAATTATAGCAATTGCTCCAATAATAAATGCAATAAAAAGAGCGCCTCGATTAGCAAGCGCATACACGCCTGTTTGATAATTATCTAAATAAAACCCCACCATTATCACATCAATATTTGAATTTAATACAATAGTGAGCTCAGCTGCTAAAATAATAATTGATTCCTTAATTAAATCAATGCTAAGAAAATTATTATTTTCAAGCAAATCGTTTTTTTTATGTGTCCGAAATAAAAATAATGACGATAATGTTATAACAATTAGCGATACGAATAAATATGCTTGAAATATATGAGAGATATCACCGCTATTAATAATAAAAATTATTAGAAATAGAAATAAAGTAGGTCGAATAATTAAGTCGGGGATACCCGATAATTTTATTTTTTTTAAGCCCTGTAATTGTCCTTTTTGTAGTTTCACAAAGGATTCAATTACAATAACGGATATTAAAACTAGTATGGTGCCATCACTCAAACTAAAATTTGAAGATAAAAAATACTCATATAGAAAAAAAAATAGAAAAGCAAAACATACGGAAACTATGAAACACAGGATATGGCTATATCGAATAAACTTTTGAATTACACCAAAACGATTAGTGCCTATTAGAATCTGAATGTGGCGTAAATTGAGCTTGTCTAAACCAAAAACAGAGAAAACTGTAAAAACGCTAATCAATGATATAGAAAATACAAATAAACCATACTCATTAGGCCCTAATTTTTTAGCAAGAAAAATATTAATAAATAATAGTACAAGTGCAAAAAATAACTTCATTGAGCCCAAAGCTAATGAGTCAAATAATATATATTTTAATTTCAATTTATTTTTTTAAAGTTTAGTTCTTACGATCTTAATTGCCAAACATCGCAGCATCATATAGTTCTTCATACTTACTAATGCACTTATCCATGCTAAATTTTTTATTAGCTGTTTCTCTGGCAGAACTACCCATCTCTTTTCGGAGTAATTCATTATTAGCAAGTTTAAGAATTGCTTGACCAATGTCATAAGGGGAATAAGGATTAACAATTAAACCATTTATGCCGTTGATGATAGCTTCAGAATTGCCGCCAACATCAGTAGCTATCGTTGGCAACCCGCTAGCCATATACTCAAGAATACTATTTGAGAAACCTTCCTGATGTGAGCATAAAATACCAATATCACTGTTTTCAATCAAACTAGGAACATTTTCTACCTCCCCTAAAAACTTAATATTTTTATCTAGGTTTAGTTCCGCAATAAGAGTCCTTAAATATTCACTGAAACCATCATCTCTACCCACTAATAGTAGACGCCAATTACCTAGAATCTGTTTATCAACAAGTTTAATTGCCCTAATTAAATCTGCATGTCCTTTGTATGGAATTAGGTTTGCTATACAGATTATTACTAAGTCGGATTTGCTAATATTAGTACTTTGTGAAGATTTATTATTGTCATCCCTGGGTTTAAATGCTTTTACATTGATGCCATTGTATATTAGTTTAATTTTATCCTTATTCACTCCCTCTTCCATAAGTTGCTTACATACAGCAGATGAATTACCAGTTATAAAATCCATATTCTTGTGAAAAGTTTTCTCTAACCACATCATATTTATCTTTATATATTTTTTTTGATATATATTCAAACTTCTCCTACTCATGATCCGTTTACTATTTGTAAAAAAGCATGTAAAAATAGTACCTATGATATATGCCTCGGGAAGAAAGAAATGAAATATGTTAGGCTTATATTTAATTGATAAAAATATTAATTCGACTGCTGTCAGAAATAAGCCTAACTTACCAAGTTTATTATAATTATTTCCCTTTACCGCAATACCATTACTAATGAACTGTTTCTCTAAAACACCGCCTTTCTTTAATGGAAACAGGGTTATTTCGTATTTCTCTTTATTAATGTTTTTAGCAACATTTAATATATGTAGTTCGGTTCCGCCTATATCAAGCTGACCGACTACAATAAATATTTTTATTTTTTTTATATTTTTCAAAATAAAGTTCTAACTATATGATGTTTAGATACCATGACTGAAACATCATTAAAAAATAATTTATATAATGTTATCAATATCACGCCATTAAATAGACATCAGCTTTCTTCATCTTGCTTCAATATGTCAGAAACAATTTTATTGAAATATTTCGGCATAATATGAAAACGTTTGTAATAATTAAAGTTTTTATGCAATGGGTCTCGCCAAATTTCACGCTTATAATATATAGCATCTATAAAATCCAAAAGGAAATAAGGAAGGCAATAGCCTTTAGGACGTTTCCTTGATTTAAGGCAAAGTAATATTGCATTTGCAGATTTCATTATTGATGATCCAGAGTCTTTATATCCATGATAAGTATCAAGATGTATATCAGCTACTTCAGCCGTCAATGGAATCAAATCATCTTTCAATAGTAATCCCATAGCCTCATCATAATCAGTTGGGTTATAACTGACAGATTGAGACAATGCAGCATTTGGTGTTAATTTTTTATTAACTTCAATATTATTAGTCAGATAATCGATATTTATTACCGGTATATCAAGCAAGTATGATTCAAAAAAACTCGTAGACGAAGGTGCAACTATTACTTTTTGTTTTGCTGTCCAATGCGCTAAATCTAACGAGTCGTCAATTTCAACACGGCCTTTAAATGGCTTTTTAGTTAACATAAAATCATAGCCTTCAGGCGCTTCCAAAGGATGAGGACGTATACTGATTTTATATTCCGTTTCATCTAAAATTCTATGCATTAGTTTTATCATTGAAAAATAGTTTTCAACTTGCAAGGTAACAACTTCTCTTTTACCGTAATTTTGCATCGAAAATATCGCGGGAATTCTATTATAGCGGTTCAGCGTATGATACCGACCAATAAATCCAATAGTTTTTCGATGACTATTTTTTTTACTTTGACTATATTTAGTTAGATCTAGCCTTGGGTTTCCACATATTAAAAGTTTACTATGATCAGCATTTGGCATTAATTCATGAAAGAAATTTTTTGATGCTATTCCCCATAACAATACTTTATCTATCTTTTCATAGCTGGATAATCGTTTAGAAAATATTTTTGCTTCACTCGCTTCTTTTTTGTTACCACCTTCACCACCAAAAAGTATAATGGCAGCTTGTGGAGCAAGGTTTCTACAATTATCGACTTGGCCTATAGTATTGATAATAATTGCATCTGGATTCCAATACTTTATAAGCCTCGTAAAATTTCTACATGATGCTATTACTACATCACATCCTTTTCTCTTCAGAATTTCAGCTAATATTAATGAGACAGCAACATCTCTTCTTAAGGTAAAAGCTCGTATTACGACTTTATATTTTTTCATAACATATTTATTTTTACTAAAGATTATCTTTAATAATTTTTAAGGTATTTAATTTGGAATTTTTAAATTTACTTGAAATATTAATTTTAGAGTTAATATTATTTTTCATACTTAATTCTCTTTCAATATTCATCTCAATATCTTCAATTTCATTCAGTATTTTGATGGCTCCAATTTTTTCAATTGCAGGATTAGGATTAGCTGCTTGACCTAATTGAATCGCTAAAACAGGTTTTCCTGCTATAGCCGCTTCAATTAGTGACATAGAAGTAATTCCTAAAACTAAATCCGTTGAAGCGATTAGCTTTTCTATATTTTCATTACATATTGAAATATTGATATGATTTTTACTATTATGCTTATTCATCCAATTATTCCAACCTGAAGCAGGTTCATTTGGATGCGGCTTAATAACTACTTTATATGATTTCATGCCTCTCAAATTTGCTAAAAGGCATTCGATAATTTGATACTGATTATATCCCAACTTTTCTGTTAATTTTTTTTCTAAATATGGTTCAGAAATAAATAATAATTTCGTCTCTTTAATGCTATTAGTTTGCGGAAACATATTTATTCGTGATGCAACTGACTCTAAATGAGCTTGACCAGTTACCTCTAGTGTTGCATTACACCAGTGAGATATTTCAAGTTCCTGTTTCATATCCTCATCAACCACACCGATTATATCTGGCTCAATATAGTTATTAGATGATTTTTTTAAAAACCTTATTTTTATATTGATCCAAGCATCAAGTATTGCAAAACTTAATATGTGTTTTGCTTTTGCTATATCCCAGAAATTTCTCTCAAAATCAGAATATTCACTAGTTCCAGTTATAATCATCTTTGGATTAAATTCATTTACTATATCTTCGATATCTTTTATATTTTCTGATATAAAACGAACTTTATTAGTGAGTACTTTTCTAGCGGGGCCTGCTACATAAAAACGAACGTCATACTTAACATTATTTATTAGTTCAAAATATATTGGTGCCAATATATTGGCGCCACCAGTATCATGTGCAGCAAGTAATACTCTCGACATCAAAGCCTAATATTCGCCGTTAAAAGCTCATTTTTATTCTCATATACTTTATGCCACGCATCTATTATTTTACTTATATCAGCATCAGATAAATCATATGAACACATGGCAAAACCCAATTCTTCTTCAAAATGCATTCTTTCTGCCACAGGGCATAACCCTTTTTCGTATTTAATTTGGCTTAGACTAAACGGATATTTTTTATCACCAAATGCAAGCATATTCTTGAAGACAGGTAAGTAGTATAGTGGTTTGACATAACCCTCATTTACAGGAACACCTTCTGCGCATAAAGCGCTTGCAAAAACTTTACGGGATATTCCAACAGCACTTTTTTTAAATTTTGAAGCCCATACATAGTATACATGCTCACTTTTTTCTTTTACTAGTGGGACTTCTATTCCCGTCATACCTGAAAGTGCTGATGATAGTTTTTCGGCCTGAGAAATTACCCTTGCTACTATTGCTTCAGCTTTATCGAGTTGACATTTAGCTATAGCTGCTCCAAGTTCTGTCTGTCGATAATTAAATCCAATCATATTGCAAACATTTGTAACACCATAAGACTCGACTAGGTTCTCCCCATGATTTCGGATTAATTTCATTCGATTCGCATAGTCATCACTATCAGTGACACATACACCGCCTTCACCCGATTGAATATGCTTATGTCTATTTAGACTAAACACTCCAATGTGACCTATTGTTCCTGCATATTTATTATTCTCTTTAGCTAAAGGAGCTTGCGAATTATCCTCTATCATCACGAGATTATTTGAATCAGCGATCTTTTTTAATTCATGCAATGAAGCTGGATGGCCAAACAAGTTAACAACAACAATTGCTTTGGTTTTATTAGTAATCAGATTCTTAACGGATTTAGGATCAATGCAGAATGTATCTTTTTCAATATCTGCAAAAACAGGGATTCCACCATAGATTAATGGTGCCATTGCAGTTGCAGACATAGTGTATGGGGGCAGAATAACTTCATCTCCGGGGCTAATCCCTGCTGCTCCCATTGCAGTATACAAACCTGACGTTGCAGAATTTACACTGATAGAATGTTTAACATTAAACTTTTCACACCAACTACTTTCTAGCTCTCTTACATACCTTCCCCCATTAAATTCCTCACTTGGGGCGCCAAGAAATCCCGATAAAACTTTCGTATCTAATACATCTAATACCGACTGTCTCTCTTCATTTCCAATAGTATTAAACGCTGGAAACACTTCTTTAATAACTGGTTCGCCACCAAGCAATGCTAATTTACTCATAATGCTTTTGCCCTATCGATTAATTCACTACATATAGATTGCACATAATATGCGCTTTCTGAGTCACTTTTTAATACATCCGTACCTTGAATTACAGCATTGAGATTATCAAGTGCTGACATATACGGGTTAATATATTTTTGATTATCCCAAACTCCAGACTGCAATTGCTTATAACCTGTATGGTGTATATCTTCTGTAATTGTACGACGTCGAATTATTTGTCCAGATTGCTCAATACTGACAACACCTTTTTCACAGTGTAAGTGTAATTCAAATAGCGTGTAATCATTGCTATCCATTCCTATCAGATGAATAGGGACACTATTTTTATCACATAAAACTGCATCAATAGTTGGATCACAAATATCATAATCAATACGTTTGTTAGTTACAGTGACAATTTCTAGTTTACCTAATAAGAAATTAATAAGATCTAATAAATGACTACCGTTATTCAATACACCTTTTGTATAGTACCCAGTAACACCTCTAACTTTGCCCCAATTAAGATTATCCAATTCATGCTTGATTGTATGAATCGATTGATTCCACCTTCGAAGATAAGCTACGGCGATTGGTATTTTTGCTTTTTTATATTTATCAATAAGTATTTTTGATTTATTTATATCTGTAGTAAAAGGTTTCTCGCAAAAAATTGCGGAAAGTGGAGATGTAACTAAATCATTTAAAATATCAGCATGTGTATTCGATGGGCTACAAATACTCGCTACATCGCAACTCAGTCCTTCTTTTTTGTATTCTTCTAAATTTGAAAACCCATTTTTTACACCCCATCTTTCCATAAATAATTTGCGTCTCGAGTGATCTGGTTCTATGCATGCATCTATTTGAAATAAATCATGATTAGTATATGCCCACGCATGAGTTAATTTAAGTTCACGATCAATTATAAATTCACTACCTCCTGCGATACGACCACAACCTATTACTAGGACACTATGTTTGATTGGGGTACTCATAATACAACTATTCTCTTATTGCCTTTCTACCTAAATACAATATTTCTGCTGTGTGAAAATCTTCTAATTCATCAATATCAACAACTTTGTAACGTGGTAAAATGTATGGAAGAAAGTTGTTAATTACTTTATCTGAGCCCTTCATGAGTTGCTCCGTTTTTATAAAAAAAAATGCTCCTGCATCATGATAACTAGTATCAAAATCCTGCGAATGCATTTCTCTTTTTTCTTCGAACATGGGCTCTAATATGCCATCTTTTCTTACTTTGAATCCTCTCTCCACTGGTGCTGCAAATGATGCAACAGAAAGCACAGGAATAAGGCGTTTATGCTTTACAAATAATTCATACCCTTTTTTTAAATCATCTGATTCAATTAAGGGCGCTGTCGCCATAAGCATGCAAACTTCATCAAAGTACTTCCCCTGTTTTTCATATTCTTTAATAACCCAGCGTAATATTTCTACGATAGACGAACGATTTCCTGCTAATCTCGATTCACGTAAAAAATCTACTTGGTATCCATATTTCTCAACAATACTTACATATTCTGTACTGTCAGTTGACACGTGTACTTCATCAAACAAGTCAGATGAGTGAGCAGTTTCTAGCGAGTAGATTAAAAGTGGTTTGCCGCATAATTCTTTAACATTCTTGTTTTTAATTCTTGTGCTTCCACTTCGAGCAGGTATTATAGCTAATCGCATCTTTTATATAAATCCTATGAAAAAATAAAGATAATTACTATTATTCAACGCTTGTTCTCCTATTACAAACCAATAACCTAATCAACTTTTTACTTACACATTTAATGATTAAACTTCTTATTTTTTTTAGTATCAAGTTGAATTAGTTCCGTAAAAGAAAGTATTCTTTTGCCTCTCTTTCTAGTGCTGATACAAGATTTTCTTTAAAGCTAATTTTATCAGTTTCAATACTAATACTTGTCATCACTGTATAAGGAAAGTCCAGTTTAATTGGCTCTATACAAGACTTTTTCTCACCTGCTATATTTTTGATAATCAAACATAGTTCTCGACTTGTAACACAACCACTGTTTGCAAGGTCAACTACTCCAAGAGGTGGATTAGAACAAATTTCTTCAATACCTTTTGCGGCAAAAGTTTTACTAATTAATGAATATTTAATATTATCATCGATTCCACCCAACATATCGCTTACTGCAATATCACAAGCAGTTTTAAATCTACATGAATAATCATCTGCCGAAAAAATAAATGGCAATCTAATTATAGTAGACAAGTTCATTAGTTTTGAGCTATATAAAGTCTTTTCAGCTTCAATTTTACCCCGTGTGTATGCGTCTGATCGTGCTAAATCAGCATCAAAGTCGAGTTCTTTTTCTCTATATTCTAGAAGGTTAAAATGATTGTAAACAAAAAAACTTGATATCATCACATAATGCTGAAGATAGGGAAGTCTATTTTGATTAAATGCATTTACCATGCCTTGACTATCATCTTTAGAAAAATTGATCATATCGATGATTACGTTCGGTTGAAAATTATCGAATACCATTAGCAAATCATTATGTATTTTTCTGTCGCATACAAAATGCTGATCTTTAAGCGTTAAAAAATCATTTCTGCTTACTGTCTTAACCTCGGTGAATAGTCGGTTTTGCAACAACAAATGAGAAACAAGACGTCCAACGTATCTTGTACCACCTAAGATTAGTGCCTTCATTTTTTCTTTCTACCTTCTGCTAGTACTCTTTTCTGCATCCTAGCCATAAATGAAAATTCCTTACAAAGTCCTTGTGATAGCTCATGAAATTGGTCTATTGGTTTTTTCTGACTACCAACTATCAACTCACTTAACTTTAATGTCCTCAAAAGTAACAGGATCTCCACGCTCGACATCATGAATAATCTTACTTCCAATAATTTCCTTAAAATATTTCGGAGGCAACCCAAATCCTGGACGAATACATTTAATGTCAGTTTCGGATATTCGTTCACCCGCCTTTAAATCACGGATAAAATAGATTGAGCGACGATATTTACGAGAATATTCCTCCATAACAGAACGATTAAAACTGTCTGTTCCAATGGACTCCCATGCATCGTTGCATGTGGACACTAAAGACGCTAGTTGTTGTGGTGTAATAGAAAAGCTAGCGTCGGGACTAATTGAATCATCGGCAGGCTTAAAGTGTTTTTCTATTGCGGTTACACCTAGTCCAATCGCAACAGTGGCTGCGAGATTTGATGTTGTATGATCTGAGAGTCCAATCTCAACATCAAACTCACTTTTTAATTTCAGTATATTAGTAAGATTAGACTCATGAATAGGCGTGGGATAACTACTTATGCAATGAAATAAAAGCACATCACCGCAACCATGCATTTTAGCAACTTCTAGAGCTTGTGCTATTTCTTTCAAGTCAGCCATTCCGGTTGACATCAAAAGTGGTTTTTTACACTTAGCAGCTCTTTCGATAAGAGGTAAATCAATTAACTCAAATGAAGCAATTTTGTATGCTGGGGCGTTAAGACTCTCTAACAAATCAACGGCGGATTCATCAAAAGGTGATGAAAAGATCGTAATACCCTCTTTCCTGGCATAGTCAAATAGCTCTTGATGCCATTCAAATGGGGTGTACGCCTCTTTGTAAAGTTCATAAAGCGAGTATCCCTTCCAAAGACCCTCGTTAATTTGGAAATCCGGTTTTTTTGAGTCAATTGTCATTGTGTCTGGTGTATAGGTCTGTATTTTTACAGCACTAGCTCCAGCTTGTTTTGCGATTCTAATTGCATTTTTAGCGCTCTCTATTGAACCGCCATGATTAGCAGATAATTCTGCAACAATATACGGCGGTTCACTACGCCCTACTCTTCTAGAATTAATCACAAACATTTGAATCTCTTAATCCTTATCATTTTTCAACGTTTTCCTTGGAATGTATGTTACCCCTGATTGTACGTATCCAATGCTGGTGAGTTTATCCATCAATATCGTATTATTTATTGAGATATTAAAGAAAAAGTCCGCGTATCGTACTGAAGGTATCGGATCTAGTGGCATAACTTGATCGAAAACCAAATTGAGAATTTTTTGAATAACTAAAGCATCTAAATCCTCTAAACCATTTAGACCAATCGAGTTATCGAACTGAACGTAGACGTTGCCTTGCTCTGAACCACTCAACTTTACAATAAACCATGATCGATATGGACTATTCTTAACAAACTGCTCATGCTCTTCGTAAACAGGCAAATACTCATGGCTTATTGAGTGTTTACGCTTTTTTAATTGCTCAAAAAGAACAGCTATCTGTTGATCGGTAGGTATGACACTTTCAAGTTCGACTTTAATGGGCATTTTCAATAACAGCGTTAAAATTGATCTGGGTTCATACAATATATTCGATATTGCCGCGATAAATTTTGGTTTTGATCTTTGGTCTTTTATAGCTCGGAGCTTCAAGACCAAGTTTATCGCAGATCCACCACCTAAGGTCCATAAATCCTAGTTTATCTCTGAATACTAATGTGCTCGATAATCGAGGGTTAATTTCAAATAGGAGAGGACCCTGCTTAGTCAACCTCAATTGAATATTAAAACAGCCATGAATTTTGAATATGTTGACTATATCCTGAATATATTTGCTAATGTCAGAATTATCAAAGACCTCAGCCTTTCCTGTGTACCCCCCAACTAAGGTTCTTTTAAGCTGAAGAATTCTCGTTTCTAAATTTGGTCTAACGTAAACTGCACAGGTAAATTCTTGTTCCGCGGGCAGAAGCAATTCTTGCCAAACCTCTCCATCATTATCACTAGACAATTCCAAAACTGAGTCTATCTGTTTTATATCTTTACTTCCTCGGCCACGACGCGGCTTAACTATCACCGGAAAATTTATTGGTGTATCAACTCCCATAAGACCGTGATCCGGTACTCTTACCCCCTGGGAACTAAGAAATAGAAGCATTGCATGTTTATCCATGCAAATATCTATAAGAGAAGGAGCGTTAATTAAAACCTTTGTTATTTTAGTTATAACATCAATATTTTTAGAAATAACCGAAATTTCTGCCTCACTTGTCGGAATAAACAAATCGACTTTGTATTCTGTAATTAAATTATGTAACCAATCTATATAAGACGGGTCCATCGCTCTAGGCGCTAACAAGACACTATCAAATAACAGTTTCCCAGGATGTTCATTACCTGTATCAATACCAATCAAATTTTTAGAAATACCCCAATCTCTTAAAATTCTTCCGACACCAAATCCGATATCTCCAGCTATTCCACTGATCAATATATTCATTTGCTAGGTTCTTATTAGGACTGTCTTTAAATACGTCAAGTGTTGGTCATGAAGATCAACATGCTTAAGGATATCTTCTATTTGAAACTTTACTCTTTTTGGAATCACCATATTTGTTTTCAAATTTACTATAAAAAAGCTCGCACTAGCGCAGTAGTCTCTTGGTTGACCAACTGAACCAGGATTAATAAGCCATTTATCATTGTTTGAACAAATAAATGGATAATGAGTATGGCCTAAAATAGTATAATCCGAATCTGACATTTGATTTAGTAATGTATCTCTGGATTCATCAGGATAGATATATTCATCAATGCTCTCTAAAGAGCCATGCGTAACATAAAAAGTTCTATTGTCCAAATTAATATCAAGAACATATGGAAGGCTATCTAGCCATTTTATTTGATCTTGAGATAAAGTCTCGGAAGCAATACGGTATGACGTACCATATTTTTCAATTGCTGCTGACATACATTCGGGGTCACTTAGTGCCATCATAAAATTTTTTTCATGGTTTCCCTTAATGCATAGAATGTCATCGTTACGCATGCAAATATCAATCACTTCTCTCGGCCAATAGTAATAACCTATTAAATCACCAGCAACTATGATTTTCTCTATGCCTTCTTTTTTAATTACATCAAGAACCGCATTAAACGCATAAATATTTGCGTGAATATCAGACAGGATTGCTATTTTCATCAATAAATTTCTTTAACTTTCCAATAGAACTCTATTGCACTCTTCCATATTAACAGTACCTTTTGCAGGCAAACCGCTTGACTCAAGCATATCTTTTAGATAACTCTCAATACCAAATTGTGCAGCGTAGAGGCATGGGGTGCTATAAATTCCAATAGATACACCCGCATCTGTTAATTCTTGAAACGACCAATCTGGTGACTTGCCACCATGTAATTGATTAACCACAACAGGACAGTTAACCCGATCAACTAATCTTTGAATGTATTCAAGACTGTTAACCGCTTCAACCATAACAGCATCAGCACCTGCTTCAGAAAAAGCAATCGCACGCTCAATCCCCTCCTCAGGATCTGGAGCATCCGTTCTTGCAAGAACAAAAATATTTGTTCTTATATCCAAAACAGCATTTAATTTAACCAAATATTCATCAATAGGAAGAATCAATTTCCCATCAAAATGTCCACATCTTCTGGGTCTTTTTTGATCTTCCAGCATGACTGCCGAACAAGAATTATTTTCTAATAACTTAATTGTGTTAACAGCAACAGTTTCATCTCCAAAACCATCATCTATATCAACCAGCATTGGAGTTTCGGGCAATACATTTCTTATTCTGTTTGAGATATCAACTATATCCCGCCAATTAACAAAACCAACATCAGGCAAACCATATGAGCTTGCAGAAAAGCTATAACCACTCACAAAGACACCTTCAAAATAACGAGATGCTATTAATGCAGAAAAAACATCATACACACCAATCAAGGGGAAAAATTGTTTTTTCTTTAATATTTTTTTAAAATCTATTTTATGATTCATTAAATATATACTCCAATTATACTTTCAAACAATTTTTAAACTCATTTATTAATCTGATAATACTGCTCTAATAAACTGAATTAATTTTACTCATCGACCCCAACTTAGTAATTAATTTTTTAATTAATTTCCCAAACAATGCTTTGCAACTCGATCACGATTTAATTTTCCTCGATCTGTTTTTGGGATTTCTTCCTCAATAAACCATTCTACTGGCACTTTTTCTCTAGATAATCTCTCATAACACCAATTCTGAATGTCAGAAAGATTTTGTTCGGAGTCGTTTATAAAACTTATCGCAACTCCTATAGTTTCACCTTCTATATCATC
>MDSV01175350.1_pt1 | contig 16851 bp, 20 predicted proteins | sample 810851 | NCBI WGS metagenome assembly MDSV01 (sample SAMN05326640, study PRJNA326480) | marine metagenome | isolation source: seawater | place: Atlantic Ocean: North East | collected 2012 | reverse complement strand
TGAGGTAAGTTCTTGAAGGCTAAATTCAGAAAAGAAAAAATATAAAAATAAACAAATAAGTATCAAATAAACTAAACCGATAAATAATTTCAATTTGTTTGATTTTTCCATTAATAACAATGCTATTTATAAAATGTTCTATTTGCTATTTATATATTTAATTACTATAAAGGGCGAAATTTAATAAAAATTAACCACATTTATGAAACGAACATATCAACCATCTAACATTAAAAGAGCTAGAAAACATGGATTTAGGTCTAAAATGAAAACTAAAGGTGGAAAAAAACTTTTAGCTAGAAGAAGAGCAAGAGGAAGAAAATCGTTAACAGTATCAGTCTAAAAAATGAAAAGCAAACTACTTGCTCTTTCTAAGAATAAGGAATTTAAAGATTTATTAAAAAAAAAAAAAATTTCTAATAAATATGTAACAATCTTTTTTGGTAAATTAGATAATAAAAATAATCAAAAATTTAACATAAGTTTCGTCGCTAAGAAAAAAATTGCAAATGCTGTAAGAAGAAATAAAATTAAACGTCGATTAAGAAATATTGCCTCTGATGCAATTAAAAAAATATCAATAAAATGTAACTATTCATACCTTGTTATTGCTAAGGCAACTATGTTAAATAACGAATACAAAAATATAAAAGAAACCATATTTCAGGATTTTAAAAATATAAAGTAATGAACATTTTTACAGATTTAGTAATCATAATTATCAAGGGTTATAAATTTCTAATTAGTCCATTAATTGGACAGTCTTGTAGATATCTTCCAACATGCTCGGAATATAGTATTGAAGCATTAAAAGAATTTGGCTTACTTAAAGGAACTTTAATTAGCATTAAAAGAATTTTATCATGCCATCCAATTAAATTTTTAGGTGGTGGTAGTGGGTTTGACCCTATTAAAAAAGAAACGAAAGCTAAAAAATAATGGAAACTCGAAATGTTATTGCAGCAATTTCTTTATCTGCAGCTGTAATAATTTTATATAGTTTGTTCTTTGCTCCACCACCTATATCAAAAGAAAATATTGAAAAAACAAACAATATTGAACAAAATAATGATGCCCCTAGTATAGATCAGAAAGAAAATTTAGTTGAAATTTCAAGAGAAGAAGCTCTAAGTCAAAGCGAAAGAATTCAATTTGAAAATCAAAGTATAATTGGAAGTATATCACTAAAAGGGGCGGCAATTGATGATTTAACTTTTAAAGAGTATAATGTATCTCTTGATAGCGATGAAAAAGTAAAACTTTTAGGACCAAGAAATTCTAAAAATGGATACTTTGTAGAAAGCGGATTTATAACTAATGATAAAAATATTGATATACCAAATGCGGAGTCAATTTGGTCATTTTTAGGTAATAATAAACTAACAAATCAATCCTCAATTAGATTGTCTTGGACTAATGATCAAGGAATAACGTTTGAAAAAGAAATATCCCTAGACGATAAATTTTTGTTCTCAATAAAACAAAGGGTAATAAATCCAACAACTAATAAATATGATTTTTATTCTTATGGGCAAATTATAAGAAAACAAATTCCAGATATATCAAATTTTTATATACTCCATGAAGGTTTAATCGCAACTCTTGACGATGAACTTATTGAGGAAGATTATGATGATATTCAAGAAAAAAAATTCACAAAAGTTGCTCAAAAAGGTTGGCTCGGAATAGGTGATAAATTTTGGATTACATCATTGATTCCCCCAAAGGATAAGGAGTTTAAAACAACTTTTGACTATAAAGATAAATTTAGAGCTAACTTTGTGTCTACTAATCCTTTAGAATTAAAAGCAAATTCATCAATCGAAGACGAGGTAAAAATCATTATAGCTGCAAAAAGAGTTGATGTTATTGATGGATATTCAGAATCTTTGGATATAGACAAATTCGATTTAACCATAGATTGGGGTTTTTTATACTTTATTACAAAACCATTATTTTTTGGTATTGATTATTTTTTTAAATTACTTGGCAATTATGGTTTAGCAATTATAGCTATCACAATATGTATTAGATTAGCGTTCTTTCCACTCGCAAATTTTTCATTTAGAAGCATGGCAAAAATGAAGGCGCTTCAACCAGAAATGGTAAGATTAAAGGATCTTCACAAAGAGGACAAAGTAAAATTACAACAAGAAATGATGGCTTTATATAAGAAAGAAAAAGTTAACCCCATGTCAGGATGTTTGCCTATATTAGTTCAGATACCAGTATTTTTTGCTTTATATAAAGTTTTATTTGTGACAATTGAAATGAGACAAATGCCATTTTTTGGTTGGATACAAGATTTATCAGAAAGAGACCCCACATCATTGTTCAATTTGTTTGGTCTATTGCCATACGATGTGCCCTCTTTTTTAATGATTGGTGCATGGCCAGTTGCAATGGGAGTATCAATGTTTATTCAACAAAAACTTAATCCTGCACCAACTGATCCAATGCAAGCAAAAATATTTATGTTCTTTCCTCTTTTTCTTACAGTGATTCTGGCTCCATTTCCTGCTGGACTAGTAATTTATTGGACTGTTAACAATATTTTAACTATGGCTCAACAAGTATTCATCATGAAACGAACTACAGTCAAAACGACAACTTGATGTTGGAAATCAAAGAAGAAGAGTTAAATAAAATTATACCATCAGATGGTCCGTCAATAAGCGAAGTAAAAAGATATTTAGAAAAATATAATGATGAATATATTGTCATTAAATGCGGCGGGAGTGTCTTGGTTGATAAAAATTTATTTAATATTTTTATTAAAGATATTGCAACGTTAAATAAGCTAGGCTTTATTCCTATAGTTGTTCATGGTGGGGGTAAAAGAATAAATAATAAACTAGAAGAATTTGGAATTATTAGTAAATTTATTAATGGGCTTAGAATTACAAAAAAAGGAACGATTGAGATAATAGAAAAAGTATTAATAGAATTTAATCAAGTAATAGTTGAGGCTTTAAAAAAAAATTCATGTAATAGTGAAACTATTAATTCTAAACAAAATAATATCATTAGTGTTATTAAAGAAAATGAAGAATTAGGATTTGTTGGAACTCCTACAAATATTAATAAAAGAATTATTGATAAAATTGTAAACGATAAAAAAGTTCCAGTAATTGCACCTCTAGGCTTAGATGAGAATAATCAGACCTACAATATAAATGCTGATACTGCAGCAGCCTCGATTGCAAAGAAAATCAAAGCTAGAAGATTAATTATTATGAGTGATGTTGAGGGTGTTTTAGATAATAACAAAAAACTAATATCTGAGATAAATTCTACTTATATTGATGATTTAATTAATAATAAAACCATAACTGGTGGCATGATACCTAAAATTAAAAATTGCTTGGATGTAGCATGCAATGGTGTAAAGGGGGTGGTAATAATAGATGGTAGAAAAAATCATTCTATCCTTTTTGAATTATTATCTGATAAAGGATCCGGAACATTAATAAGACAATGAAGGAATTAGTAAATATAAAATATTGGATATTTGATTTGGATAATACCTTATATTCTGGTCAAACAAAGGTTTTTTCGGAGGTAGATAAAAAGATGAGTGCATTCATATCAAAAAAAATGAATGTAGATTTGGTTAAAGCAAAAGAAATTCAAAAAAAATATTTTTACGAGTATGGAACAACATTGTCTGGCTTAATGAAACAAGACGGTATTGATCCTCATGATTTTTTAAAGTTTGTCCATGATATAGATATTGAATGGCTTCCTAAAGATCTTAAACTAAAGGAAGAGTTATTAAAAATTAAAGAAAAAAAATATATATTCACTAATGGTTCACATGAGCATGTTAAAAATGTAACAAAACAATTGGGTATTGATGGATTATTTGATGGTGCATTTGATATAACAGATGCAAACTTTATTCCAAAGCCTCATATAGATCCATATCAACGATTAATTAAAAAATTTAGTATAGATCCAAATAAATCAATTTTAATTGAGGATATTGCACATAATTTAGAGCAAGCTAAAAATTTAGGAATGAAAACTTGTTGGTTAGAAAATGAAGAAACTTTTGCCAAAAAAGACTCGAACAAACCTTACATAGATTATAAGATTAAGAACTTGCCTTCTTTTCTTCAAGAAATTAATATATTAAAGAATAATTAAAATAATAAATTTTAAAATTATGAATAATATTGAAAAAATTATAAATGACGCATGGGAAAATAGAGATAATATAAACCAAAATTCTGAACAAAGTTTAAAGGATACCATCAATCAAATAATTGCTGATTTAGATAGCGGCAAATTAAGAGTTGCTGAAAAAATTAATGGTGAATGGACTACTCATCAGTATATAAAAAAATCTATCATGCTAAGTTTTAGAATATATCCTATGGAAAACTTAAATGGCCCCTATAGTAGTTGGTATGACAAAGCACATTTATTAAAAGGTAAAACTGCAGGTTGGACTAAAGAAGATCATGAAAAGGCTGGATTTAGAATGGTGCCTAACTCACCTGTAAGACAAGGATCTTTTGTCGGAAAAAATGCGGTACTTATGCCCTGTTACGTCAATATTGGAGCTTATATTGATGAGGGTACTATGATGGATACTTTTAGTCGGGCTGGAAGTTGCTGCCAAATAGGAAAAAATTGTCATATCTCAGCAGGTAGCGGTATTGGCGGAGTTTTGGAACCTGCACAAGCATTACCAACTATTATAGAGGATAATTGCTTTATTGGTGCGATGTCAGAAGTTGTTGAAGGTGTTATTGTTGAAGAAGGGTCTGTATTAAGTATGGGAATGTATATTGGGCAATCAACTAAAATAGTAAATAGAAAAACTGGAGAAATAAGTTATGGAAGAATTCCCCCATATTCTGTAGTAGTACCTGGGTCATTACCTGACAAAAATAATGCTTCTGCGCCATCACTATATTGTGCAGTAATAATTAAACAAGTTGATGAAAAAACAAGATCTAAAACTTCTGTTAACGATCTATTGAGAGAATAGTTTTTTAATGGCAATTATTAATGAACTTCAATTAGCTAAAGAGTTAATTAAATTTCCGACAGTTACTCCTCAAGATGCTGGGATAATGAAGTTCTTAGAAAAAAAACTTATAACACTTGGATTTAAAACTAAAATTTTAGAGTTTAGAGAAAAAAATACTAAACCGGTAAAAAATCTTTACGCTAGACTTGGAAATAAAGGTCCAAACTTCTGTTATGCTGGTCACCTTGATGTTGTACCAGCAGGTAATTTAAAAGATTGGACTGTTAACCCTTTTAAACCTTCAGTTAAAAAGGGATATTTAATTGGAAGAGGTGCCAATGACATGAAAAGTTCAATTGCTGCTTTTGTTTCAGCGGTAAGTAACTTTCTCGAAAATAAAAGAAAAGTTAATGGCTCTATCAGTCTTTTAATTACTGGAGATGAAGAAGGGGTTGCAATTAATGGGACAAAAAAAGTAGTTGAATATTTGAGAAATAAAAATGAAAAGATAGATTTTTGTTTAGTGGGTGAGCCCACTAATCCTTATAAATTAGGTGAGATGATTAAAATTGGACGAAGAGGCAGTATGACTGGTAGACTTTCAATTATAGGTATTCAGGGTCATGTCGCTTATCCACATAGAGCAAACAATCCATCTACAGCACTTATACAAATTTTAAATGAATTAAAAAAAATTAAGTTTGATAGTGGTACAAAAGATTTTCAACCAACAAATCTTGAAATTACTAAAATAAATATTGATAATTTTGCAGATAATGTAATACCAGGATTAGCTAATGCTACATTTAATATCAGATTTAATAATATTCACACTTCAAGTTCAATAAAAGGTAAAATCAATAAAATAATAAAAAAGATAAGTAGTAAAAATAAATCAAAATACAAAATTGAATACAGCGTTTCTGGAGAATCATTTCTTACAAAACCAAATAAAACAACTTTTATGATTCAAAATATAATCAAAAAAGTTACAAAAATTAAACCAAAGTTTTCAACAACTGGTGGTACTTCTGATGCAAGATTTATAAAAAAAATAGCTCCATGTTTAGAATTTGGTTTAGTTGGAAAAACTATGCATAAGGTTGATGAAGCTGTCTCGTTGTCAGACTTAAAAAAATTGACATTAATTTATTCAAATATTTTAAAAGATTATTTTAAGTGAAAACTGGTTTAATTACATCTAATACATATCAAAATCATAATACTGGTGATGGACATCCAGAAAAAATAGACAGGGTAACTGCAATTATCGATAATTTTAAGAAACAAGATAACAAAAATCTACTATGGAAGAAAGCATCAATCTTTGATCAATCTCTTTTAGTTAAAACCCATTCGTCAGAATATATAAATCAAGTAAATCTATCTTTTCCAGATAATGGTCTTACTTTTCTTGATGGTGACACAGTTGTTTCACCAGGAAGTAAGGAAGCAACTAATGATGCTGTGGCTTCAATAATTACTGCAATTGATGGTGTTCAGAATAAAGATTTCAAAAATGCCTTTTGTGCTGTTAGACCTCCAGGACATCATGCTGAGAAAAATAAAGCAATGGGTTTTTGTATTTATAATAATGTTGCTGTAGGTGCTAATTACCTAATTGAAAATTATAAATATAAAAAAGTTGCAATAATTGATTTTGATGTTCATCATGGAAACGGAACTCAAGATATTTTTTATAATAATGAAAAAGTTTTATATATTTCAACGCACCAATACCCTTATTATCCAGGCACTGGATCAGAAAAAGAGAAAGGAAAGTTTAATAATATTTTTAATATTCCACTTGAAGCAGGTACAACTGCCGAAGAATACCTAAATGCATATGAATATGTTTTAAATAAACTAAAAGAATTTAAACCGGAATTCTTATTGTTTTCTGCGGGTTTTGATGCACATATTGATGACCCATTGGCACAACTAAGATTGAGATCAGATGACTTTTATAAAATTACCAAAAGAACTTTAGAACTTTCAAAGTCATTTTGTAATGGAAATGTAGTTTCAATACTCGAGGGTGGATATGACCTTAAAGCACTTCAAAATAGTACTCAAAGACACGTAGATGCATTAATAGAATTTAATTGATAAATCTTTACGAGTCTCATAAATGAATCATATGAAACTATATAAAATTAAAAAATCTGATATTGATAAAAAAGGCAAAGGACTTTATGCAACAAAAAATATCAAAAAGGGAACAAAAATAATTAATTATATAGGAAAACTTATAACTAAAAAACAAACTGAAGAGTCTGATAAATATGATAACAGTAAACCAATTTATTTGTTTACTATCAATAAAAGGTATGACCTTGACGGAGACTTTAGTTGGAATACTGCAGGATTAATAAATCATTCGTGCGATAATAATTGCGATTATGATGGAAAAGGACTTAAAATTTGGGTTAAAGCAATTAGAGACATCAAAAAAGGTGAGGAATTCACTTGTGATTATGGATTTAATTATGATGAAAATTACAAACAAATTATTTGTAAATGTAAGTCCAAAAACTGCTGTGGCTATATACTTAGAGCAGAGTCAAGATGGCGAGTAAACAAGAAATTTGCAATGAGTAATAAAAAAAACTTAATAAATAACTTTAAATAGATACAGTCCCTCTGGAGGAGCTGGAGGTGCACACAATGCTCTTTTTTTTAATCTAAAATTTTTATCAAAAGTTTTTAAATCCCACTTCTTTTCACCTAAATACTTAAGACAACCAACCATCGACCTTACTTGTTGTTGTAAAAAAGATTGTGATTTAAATACTATTTCGATTTTATTTTTAATTGATTTTATCTTAATTGATTTAATTGTTCTAATTGGACTTTTAGCATGACAACTTGATGATCTAAATGTAGAATAGTCATTAGTTCCCAAAAGTATTGCTGCACCTTCTTTTATTAATCCTATATCTAGTGGTTTCCTGACATGCCATCCCCTTTTTTTTTCAATAACAGGTGCACTAATTTGATTAAAAATTATATATTTATATATTCTTTGTTTAGCAGAAAATCTAGAATGAAATTTTAAATTTCGTTTTTTAATATGAATAATTGAAATTCCTTTATCATTTAAAAAATAATTTATTGATTTTAGAAATTTGGTTAAATCAAGAATTTTACTATCACAATCAAAATGTGCTGATTGTTCTACTGCGTGAACACCAGTGTCGGTTCTTCCAGAGCCATATAAAATTATTTTTTTTTTTAAAAGGTTTGAAATTTTTTTTTGGATAAGACCTTGAATGGTTAAACCTTTTTTTTGAATTTGCCATCCTCTAAAATTTGTACCTACGTACTCAATAAGGACTTGATATCTGATCATTTAAATAATTAATCCTTTTTTTATTTGAGACCCAAGCATGAATTCTCCAATTTTTTGGCCCATTTTTCCTTGTCTTTGAATTTCTAAAATCTTCACTGATTTTTGTCCCTTGCATGCAACTTCTAAGTAATCAGATACAATTTCACCTGGTATTCCAGTTCCATTGCCAATTTCTACTTTTAGAATTTTATATCTTTCTCCGTTAAATATAAAAAAAGCACCTGGGGAAGGATATAAACCATTTATTTTTCCAATAATATTCTCAGCACTATCATTCCAATTTATGTTACCTTCAATTTTTTGTATTTTTGATGCGTAGGTTGCTTTAGAGTGATCTTGTTCTACAAATTTTGCTTTGTCTTCTAATATATCATCAATATTTTCTAATATTTTTTCAGAAGCTATTGATGCAAGTTTTTCGGAAACATCTTTTGTATTAAAACTATTTTCTAGTTCCATTTTATAAATATTACAAACAGGACCAGCATCCAATTTTTCTGATATTTTCATTATACTTACACCTGTTTGTTTATCTAAATTCATTATTGATCTTTGTATTGGGGCTGCACCTCTCCACTTAGGTAATATCGAAGCATGAATATTAATAAAACCTTTTTTTGTCAGTTTCAAAAATTCCTTAGGAATTATTTGTCCATAGGCGACAACAATTGCAAGATCTGCATCTATCATTTTAAAAAAATCATATTCATCAAAATTATCCTTTAACGATTGAGGGGTTCGAAATTCTATATTTAAAGTTTCTGCAATACCTTGAATAGGAGATTTATTTATTTTCTGACCTCTCAATGATCTTTGTGGTGGCTGTGTGTAAATATGAGAAATAGGATATCCATTTTGATATAGTGATTTTAAAATTGGCACTGCAAACATTGGGGTACCCATAAAAACAATCTTCTTTGGCATCAATTAAAGAATTGCAGAATTTGGTTTTAATTTAGATAACTTTTTAATTATTATTGATCTTTTTAATTTTGAAAGATAGTCAATAAACAATACACCATTTAGATGGTCCATTTCATGTTGTATACACGTAGCTAACAATCCATTAGCTTTTAATCTTTGTTTTTTACCATCATAGTCCAAATACTCTACTTCACACCTACTAGGTCTATCAATGTTTGCAAATTGATTTGGGACGGACAAACAACCCTCCTCATAAGATGCTTTTAATGGATCTTTATTTTTAATAACTGGATTCACGAAGTAAATAGGTTTTTTAGCTTCTTCTTTACTTAAATCCATTACTATAATTCTTTTTGGAATCCCAATTTGTATTGCTGCAAGGCCTATTCCTTTAGCTGCATACATAGTTTCCAACATATCATCCATTAGCTTTTGTTCTTCTTTGCCAACTTTATCGACTTTTTGTGATATCTGCCTTAGTAATTTATTGGGCTCAGTAAGTATGTTTCTGATAGTCATAAATGCAATTATTTTAATATAATTTTTAAACTTTTAAAGGAAGAACTTTTAACAATAATTTATTTCTAATTAAATCTGTGTTTAACTGATTTAGTGTATTTATAATGAAATAAACAGTATCATCATCAATATTTTCAATTTCATCTGGTCCAATGACTTCAATTACCCTCAATAATGCTGACCCTATTTCATTACCATCTATCATTGATTGAATATCTGAGGGCATTTCAGATTTATTAATTTCATAAAGGTCATCATATTTTTTAGAAATTTTAATCCCATCTGACTTTAATGCCTCAAGAAAAATTATATCTTTTTTAGATAAAAAATATTTTTTATCTTTTTTAATTTTCTTTAAAAATTTATCCAAATCTTCTTCAATTTTAGATTTTGAATAATCGCCACTAAAATACTTTATTAACCTGGATTGATGTAATATTTTATTATTAAACTTAATTTTTCTCTCAAGATTTTCATCGTTCTTTTTATGATCATTATAAAATGATGAAAAATTAGATGGTACATTTTTTGGATCAATTTCATTTAAAAAATTTTTTAATTCAATATCGAATGCATTGCCTATACCCTCATCCAAAAATAAATTCTTTAAAGTTTTCATTAATTGAAGCATTAATTTTGGCTCTTTAGTCAAAAGTAATCTTTGATAAACTAATGCTCTACCCTCTATTTTTGATAAAGTCTTATAAGACTCTTCTATATTTATTAATTGATTAATATTAAATTGAAACCGTTTATAAAATTCAAATAACTCTTCTTCAGAATAATTCTTATCATGAGTTGCTTTTTCTATTATTGAAATTCTATCTATATCTTCAATATCTATATCGTCAATATCATAGAGTAAGTTTGAAGTAGAAAGATATTTCCAAATTAGTTTTGAAGTTTCACTTTTAGGTTCAAATATAAACTCTGGATTTGTTCTATGTGCTAAATGAAAATCTAATATAGAGTTTTCTGAAATTTTTTTATCTGTTTCATCAATATATCCAAATAAATAATTAATTTTATTTTCATAATAATCATCATTAAAACCCATTTCTTTTTTAAGATCCAAAATAATCTGAGCTTTTTCATTTTTGCCATAATTTATTAAACAATATAAATTGAATTTTGATAAGTATTCATCTTCAATAGGATCATTAATTTTTGAAAAAATTTCACAAGACTTTTTAATATTAGATTGAGACAAATAACTATCAACAAGATACCTAGTTAATCTTGGGTGTAAATTGATTGCCTGATTTTTAATTAAATAATCTTCAATAATTTTAAAATTTGAGTCCACTATTAACCAATCTGATTTTAATTTTAAAAATTCATCTTTAGTAATGTTTTCATTTGGATAATAGGCATTAGTAAGTAGTGAAATATTTAAAATTTCCTTAGCATCATCAGATAATTTATACTTTTTTATATTTTCAAAAAATTTTTTTAGATTTAATCCATCTGAGTTCGACCACATATTAATATCAAGACCATATTCTTCTGGATCGTACAAACCTACAATTTTAATATTTTTTGAAATAAGCTTATTGTCAAGTTTTATAGTACTTGTTTGTTTTATATTTTGCATTTCATAAATGCTATTTTTTATTTGTGTATCAGATATTATATTTGAAGAATTTTTTTCTGATGAAATCTCTTTCTTTTGTTTTTCTAAATTCCAGATATCAACTGGCTGCTCTTCAGCCATTATAGAATAATTATAAAGTAAAGATATTATAATAATTGATAAATTTATCTTATTTAACAATCTTAAAATTTTCATTAGAAATAACTTTTTCTATATTTTTTTTGGGAGATGGAAATTCAATTTTATTTAGAAAAAAAATAATGCCAATGACAACTATTAAACCTAAAGAAAATTTAACAAGTAGAGCAGTAATACTTGCTTTGCCTGATCTTGTGTTTTTATCAAATTCCATATAACTTTAAATAATTTCAAATTAAGACATATTTGTGTTTTTTCAATAAAGAAACTTATGAAATCAAAAAAAAATCTTGTATTTTTAGGAATGATGGGATCAGGAAAAAGCTCAATTGGTACTTTGTTGGCAAAAAGATTAAACTTAAATTTTATAGATATTGATAAACAAATTGAAATTGAGACAGGATTGACTATTAGAAAAATATTTGAGACTAAGGATGAGGATTTTTTTAGAAAGCTTGAAGAAAAGATAACTTTAAGAGTCTTAAAATTAAAATCTACAGTAATAGCTCTAGGTGGAGGTGCGTTTATAAATAGAAATATAAAAAAAGAGGTTATAAAAAATCATTTATCTTTTTGGTTAAACTGGGACTCTAAGATATTGATAAGCAGAATTAAAAATAGTAAAAAGAGACCAATTGCTTTCGAGGCATCTGAAGATGAATTAATTGATTTAATCAAGTACCGGTCTAACTTTTACTCTAAGGCTTTGTATGAAATTAAATGTGATAATCTTTCGAAAAATGAAATTATTAATGAAATAATAAAAATTTATGAAACAAATTAATTTAAAGGTAAACACAAAAAATAATAATTATTCTATAGTTATTGGCTCAAATTTATTATCTAATATTTTCAAAATTATTAAAAATAATTCTATTGATTTTAAGAAATGTTTATTTGTTGTAGATAAAAATATTTCAAAAAAAATAGTTAATGAATTGATTGGTTCATTGAGTAAAAAGAAAATATTTATTCATTACTTAAAAGCAAGTGAAATAAATAAAAATCAAAAAAATGTTAATAAAATTCTTGATATCATGCTTGATAAAAATTTTTCAAGAGAAGATTGTTTAATTTCTATTGGAGGAGGTATAACAGGTGATGTTAGTGGTTTTGCGGCTAGTTTATTTAAAAGAGGTCTTAAATTTATCAATATTCCAACCACACTTTTGGCACAAGTTGACTCCTCAATAGGTGGTAAAACAGGAGTAAATACTAAGTATGGAAAAAATTTAATTGGAAGTTTTTATCAGCCAAATTTAGTTATTTCAGATATTAAATTTTTAAAAACTCTTCCAAAAAGGGAAATAATTTGTGGCTATGGTGAAATTTTAAAACATGCCATTATTTCAAATAAAATTTTTTTTAATTTTTTAAAAAAAAATAGAAAAGATATTTTAAACATTAAATCTCCTTATATAGAAAAGTCTATTTATGAGAGTTGTAAAATAAAAAAAAATATTGTTGAAAAAGATGAAAATGAAATAGGATTACGAAAAATCTTAAATTTTGGTCATACATTTGCTCATGCTTTTGAGGCTACATTAGGATACTCTAAAAAACTAAATCATGGTGAAGCTGTCATTCTTGGAATTATAACTGCATTAAATTTTAGTCTTAAAAAAAATCTTGTTAAAAAAGATGATTATAATTCAATAGTAAATCATATAATAGATTGTAATTTACCCTTTAATCTAAATAATTTTTTTAATGTTAACGATTTAAATAAAATAATTTATTTTATGCTCAAAGATAAAAAAAATAATTCAAACAAGGTTAATTTAGTGTTATTAAAAAGAATAGGCAGCCCTGTTATAGACAGAGAATATACTAAAAAAAATTTAGAACTTTTTTTTAAAAAGGAGTTAAATAATTAATATCTGTATGGAATGTATAAATTCTTTAAGTTCATAACTTAAAATTTTATATATTTTTTTATTACTCTCAATTTTAGACATATTTTTAAGTTCTACAGATTTTAAAGTAACCTTTAAGTGAAATTTACTAGAATTATTTCCTGGATGGTCTTTATGAAGAAATGATTTATCCTCAATATTAATGTGCTCAACATTAATTTGACTTAGTATTTTTTTTTTTACAATTGCAATTAATTTGATTATATCCATAAATATTATTTATTATATCATGAAAAATATATGTGACTGGAATAATTGTAAAGAAATTGGTGCTTATAGAGCGCCTATTGAAAAAGATAATAGTAAAAAGTTTAGGATGTTATGTTTAGAACATGTTAAAGAGTTTAATAAAAATTGGAATTATTTTTCAGGTATGAATGATGATCAAGTATTAAATTTTTTAAAATCAGACATGATTTGGCATAAGCCAACTCAAAGTTTTAGTTCTTCAGATAATTTTTTTAAGGTTTTGTGGAATAATACGCTCAAAGATGAACTTGATAAAGATAAAATTAATGGTGAATATGATCATATGCGTCAATTTAAATTTGATCACAAAGATATAAAAGCATTCGGAATTTTGGGTATTTCTGTGGGTTTGAGTTGGAAAAAAATACAGGACAAGTTCAAATTACTTGTCAAAAAATTTCACCCCGATATAAATGCTGGAAATAAAAAATACGAAGAAAAGTTAAAATTAATTACTTTAGCTTATACACAGTTAAAAAATACTTACAGAGAAAAAATTGACACCAGAACTAAACATACAACCTGATATTAAAGTTTCACTTAAACAAACTTTTGGCATTGAGTCAGATATGGAGGTTGATGCCTTTTCAAAAAAAAATGATTATGTTCCAGAGATAGATAAGTCTTATAAATTTGATAGGGATACAACTCTGGCTATTATTTCTGGATTTGCATACAATAAAAGAGTTTTGGTTCAAGGATATCATGGTACTGGAAAATCTACTCATATAGAACAAATCGCTGCAAGATTAAATTGGCCCTGTATAAGAGTGAACCTAGACAGTCATGTAAGTAGGATAGATTTAATTGGAAAGGATGCAATTGTTCTTAAAGATGGAAAACAAGTTACCCAATTTAAAGAAGGAATTTTACCCTGGTCAATACAAAACCCTGTTGCTCTTGTTTTTGATGAATACGATGCTGGTAGACCAGATGTGATGTTTGTAATTCAAAGAGTATTGGAGGCAGAAGGAAATTTCACACTATTAGATAAAAATAAAGTGATTAAACAAAATAAATTTTTTAGATTATTTGCTACATCTAATACTGTTGGACTAGGTGATACAACCGGTCTTTATCATGGGACACAACAAATAAATCAAGGACAAATGGATAGATGGAATATTGTAACTACATTAAATTATCTAAACTTAGAAAGAGAGCTAGAAATAGTCATAGCAAAAAATAAAAACCTTAATAATTCCAAAGGTAAAGAAAAAGTTGCTAATATGATTAAGGTCGCATCTTTAACTAGAAAAGGTTTTATTGCTGGAGATATTTCAACAGTCATGAGCCCTAGAACTGTAATGCATTGGGCAGAAAATTCAGAAATTTTTAAAGATACAGGATATGCCTTTAGAGTAACCTTTCTGAATAAATGTGATGATATAGAAAAAAATACTATTGCAGAATATTATCAAAGATGTTTTGGGGAAGAATTACCAGAGTCATTGATTAATATTCAAATTTAGATGAGCGTAAAAGATAATAGTTTAATAGAAAAATTTAAAACTGCCTTAACATCAACTGCAAAAGTAATTTCTGATGATTTGCAACTAAATGAGAATAATAAAAAAAAAACAGATAATTCTATCAATATTGAAATTGATAATTTAGCTAAACCCAGTGACTTTATAAAACTTCGTGCTGAAACAGACTCGGCAGCTTTGAAAAAAAAATTTTCTAATAAAGATATTTACAAAAATAATTTACCTACTAATCCATCATCAAGATCACTATACAACATTGCAGAGAAAATAAGATATGAATGTTTAGGTGGAAAAATGCTTAAGGGAATAGAGAAAAATTTTAATGAAAATTATAAAGAAATAATTAGTCGGACTAGAAAAGAAAAATTGCAAAATAAAGAGGATGTAGCTGTTACAGAAGCCTTTGAGCTTTATATGCTTAAAAATTTCCATGAAATTGAATTGAACACTTTAACAAGAAGAATGTTAAATTTCTGGGAAAAAGACTTTGAAAAATCTATAGATAAACATAAGAAATTTTTACAAGATAACTTAGATAATCAACAGCAATATAGCTCCAGATTTTCAAAAATTTTAGAGGAGATGGATATATTTCAAAATGAAGATGATAATGAAGAAAAAGAAAAAAATCAGGATCAGGGTCAGGATAATCCTTCTAATGATGATAAAGATAATAATCAAAATGATAATAAAGATGAAAATAGCCAACAAGAAACGCAAGCATCTTTAGATGCTGATTATAGTATAGATGATTTAAATTTAGATGAGCAAGTTTTTGAAAATGATGCTGAGGAACAAAACTCTCAACAAATTGTTCAAAAAAATATTGATAACATTAATCTTGACTATAAGATTTTTACTACACAATTTGATGAAATTATTAAAGCTGAAAATCTAGAAAATTCTGACGAAGCTTCAAAACTCAGAAAAACCTTAGATCAGCAGCTTGTTAGTTTTCAAGACATAATAACAAAGTTAGCCAATAAACTTCAAAGACAATTATTGGCTAAACAAAACAGAGCATGGGAATTTGATTTGGAAGAAGGTCTACTTGACAGCTCTAAGTTACCTAGAATTATAATGGACCCATATCATTCTCTTTCTTTTAAAAAAGAAAAAGATTTAGACTTTAAAGATACAATAGTAACCCTTCTAATTGATAATTCCGGCTCTATGAGGGGCCGCCCAATTACAATTGCTGCAATCTGTGCTGATATTTTATCAAGAACATTAGAAAGATGTTCTGTAAAAGTTGAAATTTTAGGTTTTACTACAAAAAACTGGAAGGGGGGGCAGAGTAGAGAGTTTTGGAATAAAAATTCAAAACCTAACACACCAGGAAGATTAAATGATTTAAAACACATAATTTATAAAGGTGCAGACACTCATTGGAGGCAGGCAAAAAATAATTTAGGTTTAATGCTTAAAGAAGGTTTGCTAAAAGAGAATATTGATGGAGAAGCAATCTTATGGGCATATAATAGAATACAAAAAAGAAAAGAAGAAAGAAAAATTTTAATGGTTATTTCTGATGGTGCACCAGTGGATGACTCCACTCTTTCAGTAAATTCTGGAGATTTTTTAGAAAAACATTTAAAAAAAATAGTAAAATTTATTGAAAATAAAACAGAAATTGAAATTTTGGCAATTGGAATTGGGCATGATGTTTCAAGATATTATGACAAAGC
>MDSV01056580.1_pt1 | contig 16853 bp, 15 predicted proteins | sample 810851 | NCBI WGS metagenome assembly MDSV01 (sample SAMN05326640, study PRJNA326480) | marine metagenome | isolation source: seawater | place: Atlantic Ocean: North East | collected 2012 | reverse complement strand
GGTTCGTATGATTGAGGGGCTTGGATTCAGATATCATTGGGCAACAGAAAATATAACTGAAAAAGATTTAAAATATCGTCCGTCAAAAGATGCAATGTCAAATTATGAAACGATTGAGCACATTTATGATCTTTCCAATACAATATATAACTCATCTAAATCATTACCAAACATAAGATCCAAAAAAAAAACTTCAATGGATTTTATAAGTTTAAGAAAAGAAACTCTTAATAATTTAAAATTAACCCGTGAGGTCTTTACATCTTTTAATGATGAGGATTTAAAAAATGTGAAAATCATTTTTCAAGATAAATCTAGAAAATATGAATTTCCAATCTGGAATCTAATTAACGGTCCAATTTCTGATGCAATATATCACACTGGTCAATTAGTTAGTTTTAGAAGGACCTCTGGAAATCCAATTCCAAAAGGAGTAAACGTATTCCTTGGAGCAAAAAATTAATTACTTGTCATATCTTCCTGGTGCCATTGCTTTACTAGCAATAGAAAAAATAGAATTTGGTAATATTTTAATTAAAAAGACAACTATTTTCCAGGTAACAGTTGGTACACAAACCTTCTTTCCTTTTAATGTTGCATCTACTGCCTGTTCTGCAATAGTTTTTGCATCTTTTTTTAAAAATTTAGGCACTCTATCCATTTCATCTTGAACTCCACTTGCAGTGTGAAAATTTGTTACTGTATAACCAGGACAAATAGCAGTTGATGTAATTCCTTTATAATTATAAGATGTGTTCAAAGATTCACTAAACCTATTCATAAATGTTTTAATTGGTCCATAAAGAGATTGAATTACAGAAGGTGGAGCATAAGCAGCAACTGATGATACTATCATTATTCTTCCATGTCTTTTATCTAACATTTCATTTAAAAATAATTTTGTTAGTGCAATTACTGAAGTTCCCAAAACTCTAATAAATCTCTCCTCATCCTCCATTGATGTCCTATGAAACTTGTCTGGATTTGCAAATCCAGCATTATTAACCAAGACTGAAACATCATATTTATTTAACTCACAAAATTTAAATATTTTATTGGGAGCGGTTTTATCACTTAAGTCTGAAGGGAATACTGAGGTTTTAACTTTAAAGTTGTCAGAAATTTCTTTAGCTATAGCTTTTAATTTATCCTCTGATCTAGCTGTAAGAATTATATTATATCCTCTTTTTGCTAGAGATCTTGCGATTTCTAGACCTATTCCAGAGGATGCACCTGTAACTAATGCAAACGTATTTGATGTTTTCATTTTATGATCTAAAAAATTCTTCCTCAGTTATTCTTTTATATTGATGTTCTTTTTGAGGATTGTAATAAAAATAAAAAGAATGTTTATCTGCAAAATTCATTACTGTTCTACCAAAATCCTCAAAATAAAATTCTCGATTCTTAAACTGAACGTAAAATCTTGTAATTGGTAAATCTCTTATGGTCCAAAAATCATTGGATCTAATATAAACATGCCTAAGGTACTCATCATTTTGACCTCTTACCAGAACAATTATGTCATGATCAGTTTCATTAAATACCCTTAAGCGTGTTTTAGTATATTCTTGAACAACATCCTCAGGAAATCGGTCGGAAAATGTTTTGTCTCCTGTATTACCTCTTTGTGCATATGAATTAACACATAAAATAAATAAAAATATGAACCTTAAAATCAATTTTTTCATATATTAAATTCAAATGTAATTTAAAATATTGACTTGAAAATTACAAACTGCACTATAGGCGATATTGATCTTATTTTTGAAATGTATGCTGAAGCAACCAAATATCAAAAAGAAAGGGTAACTGACTATTGGCCTATATTTAGCAGAAAAATGGTGAAAAATGAAATAATTAATAAAAGACATTTTAAACTATTAATAAATAAAAATGTGGCTTGTATTTGGTGCATAAATTTTAATGATCAGTTAATATGGGCAGAAAAGGAAAATAACAAATCTATTTATTTTCATAGGATTGCTACACATAAAAATTACCGAGGTAATAATTATATAAATAAAATTATTGGTTGGGGAACAAAATATGCATTAACAAATAAAAAAAAATATCTTCGCCTAGATACAGTTGGTCTTAATAAAAAACTAATTGAACACTACACTAAATCAGGGTTTAAATTTTTAGGTCTGAGAAAACTATCTTTATCAAAAGAACTTCCTGAGCATTATCAAAATGCTTTTGTCTGTTTGTTTGAACTCAAAATTAAAGTTGATTAATTTTATTATCTTTTAAAAAAAACATTATGAAAAATATAATATTGATAATTTTAATTCTTTCTATATACGCCTGTAATTCAACTGTTGAGAAGACGCCTGAAGTTGTGGCTGTTGAGAAAGAGGATAACAAAGGTGAACCAGAAGGTCCTCATACTTCAGTAGAATGGCAAATTTGGGCATACACTACTGCAGCTCCAAGTTTTATCGCTGATGGTGCTACTGTTATGGGAACCGATGGAACTATTTTAAGAGAAGGAACAAATGGTTGGACTGCAATGCCAGGAAATCCAAGAGGAATGTCTGACCCAGATAATGGTTGGATAAATCCACATGAAGCTATGCCTATGGTTGCAGACAGTGAGGCGCTGAAATGGGCCATGGCTTTCATGTCAAACACTACTCCTGAGATGGATAGAGATGGATGGATGTGGATGCTACATGGTGACATGGGTGAAGACAACTCCAAACAATTGGTTTTTAACAAAGAAGATGCTGCGGAGGGTCAATGGATTGAATCCGGACCACATTTAATGCTAATGCCAAAAGATCCTTCTTCTTTAAAAGGTAATACCACAGATTTTAACTCTGGTGCTCCATATATTATGTTTGAAGGAACCGGATACGATCATTTAATGATTCCTGTTGAAGGATATTATAAATACCAAGAAAAAAAGTAGATTAATATCTAAAACAACTAAATCAAAAGCCTTCCAAAAAAACGGAAGGCTTTATTTATAATTTAAAAGCTTGGCATTAGAATTTATATACAGTGGGTGCTTTGGAGTACCGTTTTTATTAATACCAATACAATAACTAGTTTTAACTATTTTCTTAAGCCAATGTGGCTCAGCTTCAGTATTACCCCAAGCGTAGACAATACAATCTGAATTTTTAATCTGTTTTTTTATATAACTTTTATTTTTGTATCCCAATATATTAGAGCTACTATAAAGAGTTGATGGAGATGATGTTACATATGAGTACAAATTACAAACTTTAAATCCACCATATCCCCATTTTTTTGAAAATGAAATTAGTCTTCTTATCGTTGGATCGTCTTTTTTAGAATCTGCACCCGATGGATTTAACATTATAAATAAAAGTTTTTTCTTAGAATTGTTCCATGTTCTCTCAAGTAAGTACCTATATTTTTGGTCTTTAGAAAAAAGGGCTTTTTTTTTCATTTTTTATATAATTCAGTTAAGATTTATTTTGCCATAATTCCGTAAAAGAAAAAATTTGTTAAATCCATCAGCATTGCTTTTTCATCTTGATAGATTTTTTTTAATTCACTATCACCCATTTTTTCTTTTATGGATTCCATCATGTAAAGATAAAAGTCAACAGGTGTGTCTCTTCTTAAATCCCCTTTTTTTTGAGCAAGCTTAAAATCCTTCCTTAGTTCTTGATAAAAAAGTTTATCAGTTTTTTCTATGATTTCAGAAAATATAGTGTTTTTATGATTGTAAACATCATTTATAAATTCTGTACCTAACTGATCTATGTAATTTTTATCATTTAAAATCAAGTTTTCTATTTTTTTATCAAATGATACATTCTGAGACATTATATCTTTATATTTTTTAAGGCCCTCATCTAAAAAATCATTTAAAATTATTACAGCTATGTGTTCCTTATTATTAAAATTTCTATAAAATGTCATTTTACTTACCATTGCTTTTTTGCAGATTTCTTCAACTGAAACTCTTCTGAATCCAAACTTAAAAAACAAATTTTTTGCAGTGGAGAATAAAATATTATAAGATATTTTTTTCATATGTTACTATGTTGCAATAAACATACATTAAATGTAACAAATAATATTTTATGTAATTACAAATTTTAAATAGTTAAATTTGACTAAAATCAAACTATTTAAATTTTTATGAAAAAACTGGTTGTAAATACAATTAAAGTAATTATTGGTTTATCTCTTGTAATTATTATTGTAGTGGGATTTGGATATTACTATGTAAGTTCTAATATATTAAATTTTGAGGATGAAATATCCAAAGAGAAAATGAAATATCCTGAATTAAAAATAGATGGTTTTAATTTTATTGATAGAAACAATAATAATAAACTGGATCTTTATGAGGATAACAGAGAATCAATTGAAACAAGGGCAAACGATTTACTTTCCAAGTTGACTTTAGATGAAAAGATTCATCTACTCAAAGGGTCTGGAATTAAATCTGCCCTTGGTATGTCCTCTGACGGCATTCCAGGTGCTGTAGGTACTATAGTCCCTACTCCTAGATTAGGTCTTCCCGAAATATACCTTTCCGATGGGCCTGCAGGATTAAGAATAGCCTCTAAAAGAAAAAATCAAGATAGGACATATTACTGTACAGCCTTTCCCATTGGGACATTGTTGGCTTCTACTTGGGATAAAGATTTAGTTGAGAGTGTTGGAAATTCAATGGGGAACGAAGCCTTAAATTATGGAATTGATGTTATTTTAGGTCCTGGTGTAAATATTCATAGACATCCCCTATGCGGAAGAAACTTTGAATATTATTCAGAAGATCCATTTCTAAGTGGAAATATTGGAGCGGCAATGGTCAACGGGATTGAATCTAATGGAGTAGGAACCTCGCCAAAACATTTTGTAGTCAACAACCAGGAGACTTCTCGAAATTGGAATGATGCAATAGTTTCTGAAAGGGCATTAAGAGAAATATATTTAAAAGGCTATGAAATAATTGTAAAAGAATCGCAACCATGGACAATAATGACATCATACAACAAAATAAATGGAACTTATGCTCCAGAGAATAAAAGATTAGTAACAGAAATTTTAAAGAATGAATGGGGATTTGAAGGAGTTGTTATGACAGATTGGTATGGAGGGCAAAGTGCAACTGCTATAATAAATGCCGGAAACGATTTAATTGAACCTGGAACAAAAAATGATTGGAATGAATTAAAGGATTCTGCTGCTGATGGATCCTTACCTATTTCAAATATTGATGCTTCTGTAAAAAGGATTTTAAAACTTATTTTAAAATCAAAAAAAATGGAAAATTATAATTTTAAAAATAACCCTGATCTTGAAAAACATGCTTTGATAACTAGAAAGTCTGCAGCTGAAGGTATGGTTTTATTAAAAAACTCAGAAAATACTCTTCCAATGAAAAAAATAAATAATATTGCATTAATTGGATCTTCATCTTATGAATTTATTGCTGGTGGAACAGGCTCCGGTGATGTTGAAGAGGCATATTCAATTGCTCTTGACGATGCTTTAATTGATAATGGGTTTAAGATAAATGATGTTGCTTTAAATGAATATTTAAAACAAAATTCTGAAAATATAAAAAACAAAGAAGATACTGCTGAAATACCAGGAGCAATTGGAGTAGCGATGTCGATGATGAACCCATACACTCCGATAAAAATGCAATATTCTACTAAACTACTAAATAAAATTTCGGAGGCATCTGACCTAGCAATTATAACAATAGGAAGAAACAGTGGTGAATCTTCAGATAGAGTTTTAGAAAACGATTTTTTACTCTCCGAAAAAGAAGAACAAATGATAAAAAAAACATGTGATGTATTTCATTCAAAGGGAAAAAAAGTTGTTGTAATTCTAAATATAGGTGGCGTGATTGAGACCTCCTCTTGGAAAGATCAACCTGATGCAATTCTTTTGGCATGGCAAGGTGGGCAAGAGGGAGGAAATTCTGTTGTAGATATTTTAACTGGAAAAGTTAATCCAAGTGGTAAACTTCCAATGACCTTCCCAATTGATGTAAACGATCATAAATCTACCCTTAACTTCCCAATGGATGGAGAAAAACTAAAATTTACTGATATGATTTTTGGAGTTGATTATGATAAGCCTGAAAATGAGAGAATTAAAAACAAAGATTACACTATTTATGAAGAAGGTATATATGTTGGATATAGACATTTTGATAAAAATAATATCAAGGTTTCTTATCCTTTTGGTTATGGTTTGTCCTATACTAATTTTGAATACTCTGATTTAAAAGTAATTAGACAAGATCAAGAAATTAATTTATCATTAAAAGTAAAAAATATTGGAAAAGCTATGGGAAAAGAAGTAGTTCAAGTCTATATTTCAAAAACAAATTCTGAAATTGATAGACCTTTAAAAGAGCTAAAAGGTTTTTCAAAAACTGGACTCTTAAATACTGATGAAAGCGCTAACTTAAATATTGTAATTCCTATTTCAGATTTTTCATATTGGAATGAAGAAATCAATAACTGGAGTATAGAAAATGGTGAATATAATATACTAGTCGGATCTTCATCCCGAGATATTAAAGTAGAGAAAAAAATTAGAATTTGATGACAAGTAAAAATGACTTAATTAAATGTCATAATCGTATTAAGCCATTAATTCACAATACACCTGTACTAAGATCGAGTTCTATTGATGAACTAATTGGTGCTAGGTTGTATTTCAAATGTGATAATTTTCAAAAAATGGGTGCCTTCAAAATGCGAGGTGCGGCAAATGCAATTTTACAACTTTCTGAAGATCAAAAAAAAAGGGGAGTAATAACCCATTCATCTGGAAATTTTGCCCAAGCACTTTCTCTTGCTGCTAATAGCATAGGAGTCAAAGCATACATAGTAATGCCGTCAAATGCAACTGAAATAAAAAAAGTAGCAGTTAAGGGTTATATGGGAGAACTAATTGAATGTGAACCTAACCTATCTGCGAGGGAAAAAAAATCCATAGAAATTCAAGAATCTACAGGAGCTACTTTCATTCACCCATCAAATGATTTAGACGTGATTTTAGGTCAAGGCACTGCATGTAAGGAACTTCTTGAAGAACATAATGATTTAAACTATATTTTTACGCCAGTAGGCGGTGGAGGTTTAATTGCGGGTAGTGCTTTAGCTGCTAAATATTTTGGATCAAATTGTTCTGTAATTGGCGCTGAACCCTATGAGGTTGACGATGCATACAGATCATTAAAAAGTGGGAGGATTGAAAAAAATAGTTCAACTAATACAATTGCAGATGGATTAAAAACAGAGCTTGGAGATATAAATTTCCAAATAATAAAAAAGGAAATTAATCAAATAATAAGAGTTACGGAAAAAGAAATTATTGAATCAATGAAAATAATTTGGGAAAGATTAAAAATTGTATGTGAGCCTTCTTGTGCAGTACCTCTTGCTGCAATATTTAAAGAAAAAAAATATTTTCAACAAAAAAAAATAGGTGTTATTATTTCAGGAGGAAATGTGGATCTAAGTAAACTTCCTTTCTAAAAAGATATCCCAAATCCAATATTTCCCACAATCATCCCACCAGATCCAATCCCAGGTATATTCGGTATATCTTCAGTCACAGACTCTGAAATACCAGTTGATGAAACAGCATTAAAGGTTAAAGAATCAGGAATTGTGCCAAAACCATATCCCAATTCAAAACTAAAATATAAGGTTCCACCTGTTTTAAGGCCTAATTTTACAATTGTAGTATCGATATTTAGGTCAACTGAACCATCGCCGGTTAAGCCTCCACTTAAACTCACATCTGTATATGCTAGGGATGAAGAAAAGCTTGATATTCCAACCGCAGTATATAATCCTTTTCCAGTACTTTTAAAGAAATACTTTGCCCCAAATTCCGAATAATTAAGATTAATTTGAGTATTTTCAATTTCAATATCATAGCCACTATAATTTGCATAGGGAGCAAAGTGATTGTTTGCAAATGGAAGCACATATTGAATAGCCCCACCAATCATATTAGGGGTCCCAATTTTTAGACCTAGGGAAAACCTTTTAATTGAATTTTCTAATTCAACATTAAGTGAATCTTTTTCGACATTTTGAGCGGAAATTTTAATGGAAAAAAGTAAAATTAAAATTGCTATTAAATTTCTCATGATCAGATTTTTATAACCATTAAATTAGTAAATAAATTATACTAATAAACTATAAATGATTCAATAATTGAACTTATTTCTTTTTGATTTTTGACCTTTTGATCAAATAAGAAAATAAAAAGTGGGCTTCCATCTTTTTTTCTAGCTAGAGTTAACTCTGTCTTTCTATCATAAACACTTCTCCATTTTTGCCTTACTTTTTCCCATTTATTTTGATTTTTTTTCCACCATTTTTTTGCAGAAATACACTTTTCATCACTAACTCTTCTATATTCATTATATCCTTTTTCATAAGAAAGAATAACATCTTTTTTACCACTCTCTCTAATAACTTTCGCATTATCTTGATCATGAATCCATCCCTCTAAGGATATTTCATGTCTATTACCTCTTAAAGTAACATTATAATCACTCCTTTTTGTATATTCCCTTCTAGGTAATGGGGCTGGTGTAATATTTTCCCAGAAACTTTTGTTATCAACATGAACCCAAGTTGATGTACCTTCATATCTTGGACTATCGTCAACTTGATAAACTTTCTGTGTCCATTGTCCTTTAACTTCTTTTTTAGTTTTAAAATTGTAATTCCATTTATTATTATGATCATAAATATAAAAGTCCTGGTTCTCATGTAACCAATCTTGTCTCCAGTGTTTAATTATATATGGTGAATTCATTTCCCCTGTAATAAGAATATGTTGAATAGATATTTGATCACTATTTTCAAATATAAGTTGAGCCCATTCTAAAGCTCCTGATTTGTAGTTTTTAGAAGGGACATAATCTTGATTGACAGAATTCACGTAGGTTTCAGCAAAATTAAATCTAACTTCAAAACAACCACACATTTGCTTAATAGCATTAATATCCTTTCTCTTCTTTGATTGTGAAAAAAGAGAAAAACTAATAAATAAAAAAATGAACCCAAATAACATTTTTTTCATAATTATTTTTTTAATTACATTTCTAGATTATATTTGCTCAAATATAAGGCTTATTTATATTCAATCTAAATTAATCATAATGAAAAAAATAATTTACTTTTTAATAATATGCACTTTCTTTTCCTGTGTTTCAAATGAAAAAAAAATAAACGAGGTTAATTTATATAGTCAAAGACATTATGCTGTAGATAAATTACAATATAAAAACTTTGAAAAACTTACAGGTATAAAAGTCAATGTAATAAAGGCAAATGCTGATGAACTTATTGAGAGACTAAAAAATGAAGGTAATAACAGTCCAGCAGATTTATTTGTAACTGTTGATGCGGGAAAACTATATAAAGCCTCAGATATGGGCTTATTACAAAAAATATCTAGTGACATAATAAATTCAAACGTAAACAATGCTCTAAAAGATAAAAATGGATTTTGGATTCCCATAACCTACAGAGCAAGAATTTTAGTCTACAGCAATGAACGAGTAAATAAAGATGAGTTAAGCACTTATGAAGACCTTGTTAATGAAAAATGGAAAGGAAGAATACTGGTAAGATCATCATCAAATGCATATAATCAAGCACTAATGTCATCAATAGTCGCGAATAATGGATCTGAAGCTTCAATTAAATGGTCAAAAGGCTTGGTTAGTAATTTTGCCAGAGATCCTAAGGGTAGTGATAGGGATCAAGTGAAGGCAATTGCAGCTGGTCAAGGGGATATAGCTATTGTAAATTCATACTATATAGGTTTACTTCTTACGTCAGAAAAAAGCGAAGAAATTAATGCTGGTAAAGCTGTTAGTGTTTTTTTTCCTAATCAAGGAGAAAATCAAAGAGGGAGTCATATAAATATTTCTGGAATTGGACTTGCAAAAAATTCTCCAAATAAAGAAAATGCAATCAAATTAATGGAATATCTTACAAGTGAAACTGGTCAAAAAACCTATGTTAATAATAGTTATGAATACCCTGCCAATTCTAATGTCAGTCCATCTGAAATCGTTCAATCATGGGGTGAATTTAAAATAGATCAACTTGATCTAAATATGCTAGGTAAATATAGAGACCAAGCAATTCGTATATTTGATGAAACTGGTTGGAAATAAAAAATATATTTAAATTAGAAAATAGAAATTGGATTGTAGGAAGTACTATAGTAGCAGTATTAGTATTATTGCCTATTTTATTTTTGATAAAGAGTTTATTGAAAATACAAGAAAGCGATTTAGTGTATCTTATAAACACTATCCTTTTTGAATATACGCTAAATACTTTCTACTTAATTATAATTACTTCTTTTTTCTCACTCATTTTTGGGGTTCTACCCGCCTGGTATATAAGTAAATATAAATTTATTGGTAGAACTTTTTTAGATCTTACACTTTATCTTCCATTGGCTATTCCGTCCTACATAATGGCCTTTACTTATAGTGATATATTAAGTTTCACTGGACCAATACAGAGCTTTCTGAGAACTTATTTCATTGAAATATCTGATATTTTTAATTTAGATTACTTGCAAATTGAAGTACTAGGAATCATTTTAGCTCTGGCATTGTATCCTTATATCTATTCTGCTTCGAGAATATCCTTCAGCTTAATAGGGGTTAACTACATAAATCTATCAAAAAGTTTAGGTTTATCAAAAGCTAAATCTTTTTCTAGAATTTTTCTACCCCTTTCTAAACCTGCAATTTTTTCTGGATTATTTTTAGTTATAATGGAAGTTTTAAACGAGTATGGTGCTGTAAAATACTTTGGTGTAAATACCTATACAAGTGGAATATTTAGAGCCTGGTTCTCAATGAATAATGTCGGAACAGCAATTCAGCTCTCAATAATTTTACTAATTGTAGTTTTATTATTTATTTATTTTGAAAAACTAATATCTGCCAAATCTAAATACAATTATTCTGTAAACTCAAAAAGACAAAATCTAAGAAGTGTAAATAAAAAAAAATTATTTTTTCTTTACTTGGTTTGTAGTTTACCGGTAATTTTTGGTTTCTTTATTCCAGTAGTTTTTATAATTCAAAATGTTATTTTTACTTATTTTCAAATTGACTTCTATCAATTAATTGAATTAATTTATAATTCCATTAAAGTTTCAACTTTTGCGTCTTTTCTAATTATTTTAATTGCCTTACTATTTTTATTCATTGAAAAAATAACAAAAAGTAAAATTAACTATTTTATGAGTCAACTAATCTCCTTAGGATATGCACTTCCTGGTGCTGTTATTGGACTTAGTCTAATCCTTATGTTTACCTCAATGAATAAAATTTTTCCATCGTTATCAATAATTGGTTCATTTTATCTATTGATTTATGCTTATGTTATTAGATTTTTAGCAGTTGGAAAATCCCCAATAAAAGCAAGCTTAGATAAACACCCAGACTCATATACTGATACTGCCAAAAATTTAGGATTATCCCCTCTAATGCAGTTAAAAGAAATTTTTTTGCCAATAAATAAATTTGCATTATTAACTGCTTTTATTGTTACTTTTATTGATCTAATGAAAGAGCTCCCAATAACACTGATTTTAAGGCCATTTAACTTTGATACACTTGGGACTCAGACTTATGAGTATGCAATTGAAGAAATGATTCCGTTATCCAGTATTTATTCTTTAGCAATTATTATCATATCAAGTGTTATGTTGTTATTTTTGAAAAATATTATAAATAAGCAAATTAATGTTCCTAGAAGTTAAGGATTTGGTAAAATTTTATGATAAAACACCTATAATTAAAGGATTAAACTTTTCATTAGAGGAAGGAGAAATAATATCTTTTTTAGGGGAAAGTGGATCAGGTAAAACTACTTTTCTAAAATGCATATCAGGATTAGAAAAAATAAATTCTGGCTCAATTAAATTAAATGGAAGAAGATTAAATGATAATAATATTTTTGTGAGTCCCCAAAAAAGAAAAATCGGATATGTATTTCAAGATTATCCTCTTTTTCCTCACTTAAATTTAATAGAAAACATTACCCTTAATTTGGAGAAAAAATTCGAATCAAAATTATCCTCAATTATTAAATTGACTAATCTTGAAAGTCTGCTAAAGAGATACCCTCACGAGCTTTCTGGAGGAGAGCAACAAAGAACCTGTCTTGCAAGAGCATTGGTTCGAGAGCCAGATCTACTTTTATTAGACGAGCCATTTAGTAATTTAGACTCCAATATAAAGCTTAATATAAGAGAAGAAATTTATAGAATTATTAAAGAAACAAAAACTACTACTATTCTGGTAACCCATGACATTAATGATTCTTTAAATATTGCCGACAGAATATTAATTTTTAAGGCAGGGGTAATGCAACAATTTGATGATCCCGTTAAGATGTATTGTGAACCTGCTAATTGTTACTGTGCTGAAATTTTAGGTGATTTAAATCAAATAAATATTGGTAATAAGTCCTATTATCTTAGACCTGAAAAAGTAAAAATTGTCTCGAAATCTAATAATATTTTAAAAGTGGAAAAGTGTTTTTTTCAGGGAAAAGATTACAAAATAAAAGCAAAATACAACAACGATATTTGGCATCTATTTTCAGAAAATTGCTATCAAATTAATGATTCCATTTGTATAGATTACAATAAATCTGATTTGATTTATTTTGATAACATGTGCGAGAGTTTCTTTAAATAAAATTTTAAAAAATGAGAAAATTAATATTTATATCCGTTTTGGCATTAAACATGTCTTTTGGACAAAATTTAGATTCAATTTTTAATCCCTTAAAATTCAGAAATATTGGCCCTTTTAGGGGTGGAAGATCTAATTCTGGAACTGGTGTTATAGGTGATAAATTAACATATTATATGGGTACTACTGGAGGTGGTGTTTGGAAAACATCAGATGCTGGACAACACTGGAGAAATATTTCAGATGGTTATTTTTCAACTGGATCGGTAGGCGCCATTTCTGTTTCTATAAGTAATCCTAATTTAATATATGTAGGAATGGGAGAACATGCTCCAAGAGGGGTTATGACAGCACATGGCGATGGAGTTTATAAATCTATAGACGCTGGTAAATCGTGGGTTCACCTTGGCTTAGAAAAAACACAACATATTTCAAGAATCATAATTCACCCTAAAGATCCAAATATTTTATGGGTTGCTGCTCAAGGTGCTCTCTACGGAAAATCTGAAGAAAGAGGTGTATATAAATCCATTGATGGTGGTAAATCATGGAAAAAAGTTTTATATGTCAATAAATCCACAGGAGCTAGTGAATTATCAATTGACAAAAATAATCCGAAAATACTTTATGCAGCAATGTGGGATCATATGAGAACTCCATGGAAAGTCATTAGTGGAGGTCCGGGGAGTGGATTATATAAATCTGTAAACGGAGGAGAGACATGGATCAAATTAAACAAAGGGCTTCCTAAAGAAATGGGTAAAATGGCCATTGCTGTCTCTCCTGCGGACTCAAACTGGGTTTATGCTTTAATAGAAAGTGAATCCAAAAAAGAAAAAGGAGGGTTATTCCTATCAAAAAATGGTGGAGAAAATTGGAAAAGAATCAGTAATGACCATAGGCTTATTCAAAGGGCATGGTACTACATAGAACTTACTCTTGATCCAAAAAATAAAGAAGTTGTCTATGTTTTAAGTGCCTCAGCCTATAAATCTAATAATAGTGGGGTGGATTGGGAAGAAATAGACACTCATCATGGAGATTATCATGATTTATGGATAAATCCAGACGACAATAGAAATATGCTTATCTCAAATGATGGAGGTTGTGAAATCACATTTGATTCAGGAAAAAATTGGTCAAGAATTGATAATATGCCAACTGGACAGTTTTACAGATTAATCACTGATAATTTATTCCCATACAATATTTATGGGGGTCAACAAGATAATAGTTCAATAAAAATATCAAGTATAGGAATTGGATCTTCCGGAATAAGTTCAAAAAACTGGTCAGCATCTGCTGGGGGTGAAAGTGCATTCATTGCATTTGATCCTGATAATCCAACTAAAGTTATGGGAGGAAGCTACCTAGGCTCAATAGAAATACTAGATGTTAAGTCTAAATTAAGTACTAATATAAAAATTGAACCTAATTTGTACATGGGTCTTGCTGCAAGAGATATGAAATATTTGTTCAATTGGAATGCACCAATTATCAAATCAATACATGATCCGAACACTTATTTTCACGGAGCCCAATATCTACTTAAAACAATCGATGAGGGTATTTCTTGGGATATAATTTCTCCAGATTTAACAAGAAATCAAGATGATAAACAAGGAAAAGGAGGTGGACCTTACACTGTTGAGGCAGTTGGTGCAGAAAATTATGGTACTTTAAGTTATTTAGCTGAATCTCCCCATGAAGCTGGTATAATATACACAGCTAGTGATGACGGACTTATTCACATCACAAAAAATAATGGAAAGAATTGGAAAAATATTACTTCAAATAAATTAGATGAAACCTTAATTAATTCCATTGAAATATCCCCACACAATAAAGACGTAACTTACATTGCAACAACTCGTTATAAGTTCAATGATTTTAAACCAGGTATATATAAATTGAGTAATTACGGCAAGGTCTGGAAAAATATCTCTAACGGAATAAAAGATATTGACTTCACCAGAGTAATTAGAGAAGATCCTATTAATGAAGGAATGTTATACCTCGGCACACAAAATGGACTCTATATTTCGTGGAACGATGGTGATGATTGGTCTAAATTAAATCTAAATTTTCCAGTGGTTCCTATTACTGATTTAAAAATAAAAAATGATAATCTAATCATATCTACTCATGGACGAGCTTTTTGGATATTAGACGATCTTAATATTCTCAGAAAATACAATGGCATAAAAAATATTGGTCGATTATTTAAACCATCAAAAACAATCATCCCAAATTGGTCTAGCTCAATGAATGATAATAATTCAAGTGGGATAGATCCTCTCGAAGGAGTTAACCCTGCAAGTGGAATGGTTTTATATTATACACTACCAAAACTTTCAGAGGAAACCGAAATTAAAATCAAAATTTTTAACTCGAGAGGTGATCTAGTAAGTATCTTTTCTTCTTCAAGTGATCCAAAATTCAAAAAATATGATGGTGGTCCAAAAAAGAAAACAGTTTTAACAAAAAAAATTGGCCTTAATAGATTTGTTTGGAATATGAGATACAATGGACTAAAAGGAATACCTAATGTATATATTGAAGGAAGTTACGAAGGTCATCAAGCAATACCTGGTAATTACAAAGTAGTTTTGTCTTATCTAGATAAGGAGCTATTTATTGATTGCGAAATAATTGAAAACCCTCAGTTCTCATTGTCAAATACTGAATATGAAAGTTATCATAATTTTATGAGTGAAGCAGAAAAAATATATACTGAAATGACCGAATTTACTAATAAGTATCAAGTCATAAAAAATAAAATAATAGATTATAAATCTAAATTAAACCCAAAAGAAAAACTTATTTTAAATGAAATTAATTCTATTATAACTGAAATTAAAAAATGGGATGAGATAATGGTTCAAAGATTATCAAAAGCATATGATGATGTTGAAAATTTTGAAAATGGTTTTACTGCTCACTACCTTCATTTATTGAATGAAGTGGATAGTGGTATTCCAAAACTAACTGAAGGGGCAAAAATTAAATTAAACGAACTAAATAACCAATGGAAAGGATATAAAAACTCTGCAAAAAACTTGATAGATAATAAAATCAAAAAATTTAATATGAAATATAAAAAAGATGGTATTTTACCAATATAACGAAAAAGTATTTTTTTAATTCTTATAATTTAACTAAATTGGAATTAAATTGTTCAATAATGAAAAATTATATCCTATATACCGCACTGTTTATTTTCATTTTTTCTGGTTTTTCATATTCTCAGGATAGTTATGAAATGTCCAAAAAATTATACACAAAAAATTGGAGAGCAAAAAAAGGAGATAATTCAAAAAAATGGATTGATTCAAAGAAAAGACTTGAATCCCTTCAAGAAAACAAAACACAAAGAAATTATCGTTCCAGCCAAATACTGAATCGCAGTAATAGGTCAAGAGGCAACTATCCAAGTTCATCTAATTTTGAGGATGGAAATCTAAAATCAAACTTATCATCGAAAAAAAACTCCTCTAAATTAGATCCTCTCCGAATTAGGCAGTCTGTTTCATCGAAACCAAGAGGAAGAACTCCTAGAAATGCCCAAAAAGATAAATTATTCTCAAAAAAGATCGAATAGTTTAAATCTTAAGCCTACCTTTGCAAAAATTTTATTTTTCTATTTATGAAGGCTTTAGGAAATAAAAGTAAAATGAGGTTTATTACCCACAACCCGTCTGGAGAACTCATAAGATTTATTTCTAAATTTTTAAAAAAATTAAGGAAATAAAGATCTACTTTTTTTATAATTATATTATAAATCTATACTGGTCCCTTAAATTATCTTAAGGAATTTTCTCAAAATTTGCTGTTAAAAAAATAAATTTATCAACAGTCAGCTCCATTGAACTCTCGTTGCTAGCAAAGGGCGTCATGACCCAATAACACTTTATACACTTATATCCTGTCCAGCCTTTAAAACTGAATCCTTCATTGACCGTAATATTAATATTTAATTTTGTTCCAGCATCATAGGCACCTGCAAATTTACCAATATAATTATCATCTTTTAAAGTTCCAGCTTTTGAGTTGATTTCAAAGACTTGATTTAAATCAGATTCACTAACAACTCCTTGTGACCCCTGGGCATAGTTCCAAATCGTCCAACCCG
>MDSV01208455.1_pt1 | contig 16854 bp, 19 predicted proteins | sample 810851 | NCBI WGS metagenome assembly MDSV01 (sample SAMN05326640, study PRJNA326480) | marine metagenome | isolation source: seawater | place: Atlantic Ocean: North East | collected 2012 | reverse complement strand
TGCTAAATAACCTGTACCACCAAAAACAGCAATTCTTGGCATTATTTAAGCCATGGAGATTTTTTATTTTTAATCATTTCTTCTAATACCTTTTTATCTCTTAATGTATCCATACAAAACCAAAAACCTCCATGTTTAAAAGCAGCCAAATTTTTTGTTTTGACCGCTTTTTTCATTGGTGATCTTTCTAACATCACGTTTTTATTTCCAATAAATTTTAAAAATTCAGGTTCAACAACAAAAAACCCACCATTAATCCAACCTTTCTGTAACTGAGGTTTCTCTTCAAATTTTTTTACAATATTATTGTTTATCTCTAATTCGCCAAACCTAGCGGGTGGATGAACAGCAGTCATAGTGATTTTTTTTTTATTTTTTTTATGAAATTTTAATAATTTATCTAAATTTACATTTGATAAACCATCTCCATAAGTTAGCATAAATGTATCAGTTAACTCATTTTTTAATTTAATTAATCTTTTTCCTGTCAAAGATGAATTGCCTGTATCAATTACTTTTATTTTTGCTGAATTTTTTCTTTTTTTAAAATAATTTCTAATAATTGAATATTTATATCCACCAGCTATGATAAAATCTTTAAAGCCATATTTTATATAATAATTAATTATATGTTCTAAAATTGGTTTTGATCCAATTTTAATCATAGGTTTTGGTATTAATTTTGTATATTCCGAAATTCTTGTTCCTTTTCCTCCAGCTAAAATAACACATTTCATTATATAATATTACTCCATTTATAATCAATTTTATTTAAATCAGTGTTGATTGCTTCATCTGGATCATGCTCAATATTTGATAAATTAAAAAGCATATTATGTTTCTCAATACCTCTGAAAGCCATCCATAATCCTGGTTTAACAGTAATTCTTTTATAGTTTTTTTGAGACAATTTTATATTAAAAAACTCTTTTGAATTTTCATTATGAAATACAAACTCTACTTCACCAGCAATTACTACAAGGTTTGAAATCATTTTTGTATGTCTTTTCCAACCTTTTATATCATTTTGATTAATAACTGAGAGATATGCTTCACCAAATTCACTAAATGTAGAATCACTTTTTTTTATCACTTTTAGAATATCACCTTTTGGATGATGAATTTTTTTTAATTGTGTTAATATTATTCCGTCCATTTTAGAGCTTTTTCTTTTGCCTTATTTTCATACTCTGCTATCTGCTCAAAAGTTTTATCAAATATTTTTTTGTCTTTTTTGTAAAAATCGTAATACCATTCACTAGTAAATTTAACAGTATCTTTATAATTCAAATTTGCATTCCATTTTAATTTTGACAGTGCTTTATCACAATTCAGCTTTAAAAGCTTAGCTTCATGAAAAATTGCATTGTTGGTTATTTTATAAGCATTATGTATATTTTCAAAACCCCAATACTTACTTAAGTCAATAATTAGCTTCTCTACTGTAGGATTTTTTTTTGTATCAGGTCCAAAATTGAATGGTTCACCGTTCAAGTCATCATTTAGATATAATTCTGCACCCAGATGAAGATATCCGCTCAAAGGCTCCAACACATGTTGCCAAGGTCTTGTTGCATTAGGGGATCTTATCTCAGCAATTTTGCCTTTACTCCATGCTTTCATACAATCAACAACAATTCTATCTTTGGCCCAGTCTCCTCCACCTATCACATTTCCAGCTCTTGCTATTGCTATTTTTAAATTTGAATTATTTGATTTTAGAAATGAATAATAATAAGACTTTATTATCAATTCAGCTGCACCTTTACTGCCACTATAAATATCTTTTCCTCCTAATCTATCATCCTCTTTGTATCCATTGACTTGTTCTATATTATCATAGGCCTTATCACTAGTTATAATTATTGCCGAACATTTATTTTTCAAATTTTTCATAGACTCTAAAATATTTGTTGTTCCCATTACATTCGAGGAAATAGTCTCAATTGGATCATTATATGATGTCAATACTAAGGGCTGAGCAGCAAGATGAAAAATAAAGTCTGGTTTTTCATTTGAAATGATATCTATCATTTTGGATAAGTTCCTTATATCTTCTTTATAATATCTGATTTGATTTTCTAATTTTAATTCTTCAAATATAGACGGGTTGGTTGGAATATCTTTTGCAATTCCAATTATGTTTGCTCCTAGTTTAATCAACCAAGCACTAAGCCAACTACCTTTAAAACCCGTATTACCTGTGATTAGAACTTTTTTATTTCTATAAATTTGTCTAAACATTAATTATTTTATTTATTGAAAACTAACATAACCAATTTATCATATGATGCTAGAAATCGCATTATCTATTTCTCGAATAGCATTTCTTGAAAGCTTTAATGCAGGCAATTTAGAATGTTGTCCTCTCCAAATATCTAAATTTGAATTAATATAATCTAAAGCTTTACTTACAGTGTTATCAAATAATAATGGTGAAAGTAATTTAGCTTGATTTAAATTATGAACTGAATTTACGAAATGTTCTTTTACATTTTTTTTAATCTTTTTAAATTTTAATTCTTCATAATAAATATTTTCCATTAGAATCATAATAATATCTAAACCTGTAGGCATTTTCATGCTGTCATTAAATTGTTCCCAGTCAACAATTAAAACTTCATTATTACTATTGAACATAATATTACCAACTAATGATAAATCACCATGAAATGGTGCATATTGATGTTCTCTATAATTATGCCAAATTTCAATATAATGATTGATAGTCAGGTCTAAAAAATTTTTAATTTCAGAATATTTTTTATTAGAATTAATATTAAAAAACTTATTATTTACTTTTATGTTAATTCTATAATAAGTCTCAATTTCTTTTTCTAGATTATATTCAATCTTAATTCTACTTTGATTATTATACCAATTAATACCCTCACATTCAGAAATTATTGATTTAATTCCATTTTTAGAAGTAGAAGCCTTAATAATATTCGTAGGTTTTTGATTTTTATCATTGTTTATTACGAGCAAAAAAGTTTCTGATCCGTGTCTATGAACACTTTTTATGTATTTCACTTTGTAGCAACAATCATTATTGCTGGACAAAAATTTCTTGCTTTTAAATACTTCATTAAAAAAATTTCAAAGTATTTAAATACAAGCTTTTGTTTCCAGGTAGTTATATTTTTATCTTTATAAGCTATATACTGATCGATACCTTCCCTAGAATTTGGAAAGATAAGCGATGGAAAATGATACATTGGAAAACAACAGTAGTCTTCAATTTTTTGAAATCCAGCTTCTTTTAGAAGAGCTTTTATTTCGTTAAAAGAATAAATATAAGTTCTGTAATCTTTTTTTTTAAAAATTCTTGAAATAATATTTGATATTGGTCTTGGTAAAAAAGTTGTAAATTTTAAATTTACATGTGGATCTGATCTTCCCAATAAATATGCGTAATTAAACTTATTTTCAATGGCCAAAAAAAGTTGGCCATCATCATTAAGGCTTTCATGAACTTTTTTTAAAAATTCAATCTGCATAACTTTTGGATCTTTAAGCGCTTTATTGTTAGATGAATTTTTAGGCTTAGAACTATCTTTACCAAGATATTCATCAACAACAACCTCTGACTTTTCTGGTATCCACTCAAGAACTCCATTAACAATTGCATAATCTGCTATATTTTTAAATTTTACCTCTCTAATATCATCTTGTACCAAATGGATATTATCTAATCCTTCCTCTAAAGATCGTGATTTTAAAAAGTTTAATGACTCATACGTCTGATCAACAGCAATTACTTGATGTCCTCTCTTTGCCATACCTACAGATAGAACACCCCACATTGAACCATAATCTATACAAACTCCTTGCTTCGTATGATCTAAAAGTTCCAATCCAGCTTCTCTTTTTGAGGAAAAAATCATCTTCTCAAATTTAGGCATGAATGATTTGACAGCTGTTTTGCAATCATTATTTTCTAATATTTTAAAAAATTGATCGTTTTCAGTTTTGGATAAATTATGCCAATAACCAGTTCTTCCTGATAAAAAAATATTATTTACACTTTTATTATAAATTGACTCAAGATAATTTTTAATTTTACTCATTTTATTTGTATAATAATTTTTTTTTATATTAAAAGACTTTTTAAAAATATCTATATATTATACAAAAAAAAATATAAATCTAACTATCGATCTATAAAAATTAAATTTTATATTCAAACTTCATCCCTTGAGCTCTCTCATTATTCGGTGGAAATGAAATTCTTTTATCTTTAAAATATCTTTTTCTAAAATTTCCATCTTTTTTTAAATTATAGGTAACATATAATTGCGTTCTGTTTAAATTACTCTTATTTGGCTTTGATTTGTGAGGAACATAATGATTAAAGATCACAACATCACCTGGATTTAATTCGATTTTTTTAAATTTAGGTTGATTTAAATCTTTAATTTTTAAGGGTGTAAAAACCTTTCCAATTTCACGGTCTTTATTTTTACCAGAAATATCAAATTCTAAGCAGCCATTTTTTTTATTACTTTTTTCTATAGATACTAAGATTGAAATAAAGTTATTAGAATATTTATTCCAACCTCCTTGGGAGTCTTGGTGAAGTTTGTCAGCTCTACAGCCTGAGGGTTTATAGTTAATTTTTTCCTTAAAAAGGATACATTTTCCACCCATCAAAACATTTAAAATCTTATGGATTTTGCTGCTATCTAAAAATTCTTTAAAGCCATTATGAAAGTCATAAAAATATTCGGCTCTGACTAAAATTTCTTTTTTTTGATTTATTACACTATTCTCATAATATTTCATAATTTGATTTGATTTTGGTTTTAATTTTTTTATATGATTAGAAAATTTTCTAACTTTTTTAATAGAATCTTTATTAAAAAATTTTTCTATCACACAAAAACCATATTTTTTATAGCTTTTTTTTGATTCCAATAAATCCATTTAATTACTTTTAATTTTTTATTATATAACACGGTCTTTTCACAAAAGGAAAACGTCGTATAAGTGGTTTTTTTTTAATTTTTTTAAAGTAGAGATCTACACCTGTGGTATCTCCGTGAAAAGCACCATAATTATCTAATAATATTATTCCACCCTTAGTTACTCTTGGATACAAATATTCTAATGAACAAAAAGTACTTTCTACAAAATCTATATCAATATTTAATAATGAAATTTTTAACTTTGGATTTTTTTTAATATATTTTGGTAAAGTTTTTGTTATATCTCCAGCTATCAACTCAAAGTTTTTTGTATTTTGTTTTTTAAAAACTTTGGACATTTGTTTTCTAGAGATTGAACTTGATCCAGCATTTTTAACCCAATCTCTTCTATCTTTTTTTCCCTCTTGGTATTTAGTTGTGGGAAATACATCACTAAAAACATCAAATGCGACTATTTTAGAGGTTTTTTTATGTCCAAAAATTTTTCTCATTAGCCCAAATCTAGCTAAAGAAGTTCCTTTAAAAACACCACACTCAATCACATCACCACTCATATTTTTTACTTTTTTAAATATTTCATAATGGCATATGAGTTTAGCTAACCTTTCGGAATTCATTGTTAAATGAAAGTTAGTTTCATAATCATACATTTTTTTAAAATCAGGAAATTTTATAGTCATAAATATTGATTAAGAAAATTTATTAATACACATTATAGCAATTAATTACATAGATATTTTAATTAACTTGAATTTTTTTTATATTATATTATTTTTAATTCATTAAAATTGTTTTAAAATTATTCTAATAATTACATAAATATATGTCATATTCTCAGTCTCTTAGAGAAATAAGAGATACACAATACTCACATCAAAGAAAAGATAATTGGGATAGTTTTCAAATTGACATAGATGATTTTAAATCAAATCCTTATACATTTTTAAAATGGAGATTTTATTTAGAAACTAGTTCTCTACTATTATATGTATTAGTCAGAACAAATATTAAACCTAATCACATTTCACTTGTTTATGCTTTTTTGGGTATTTTAACATTATTATTTTTAAGTTTATCAAATCAAAATAAAATATTTTTATATATAGGTTTGTTTATAGCATTTTCTAAAACTATACTTGATGCATGTGATGGATATATTGCAAGACTTAAAAATCAAAAAAGTATCTCTGGTTTTATACTTGATCCATATGGAGCATACATTAATACAATAGGATTTCAGTCAGGTATAGGTTTTTACTTAGCAAACACTTACGATAAAAATTATTTCTTATACTTAGTTTTTTTGATCCCTTTTTGCTATGCAATAAGATTCAAAACTTATGCCTATTCAAATTTACTTAATGAAATAATTGAAAATAAAGATCAATTGAAGATAAAACATCCACTTGAAAATAAGAAAGTTGATACAAAAAATTCAAAATTAGCTAAATTAGAAAAAAGTAACTTAAGAAAATTTTATAATTTATTTCTAAACATTTTTGATGATAGGGCAAGATCAGTAGATTTAATAATTCTATTATTTTTAATAGAAACTATATTTGATTTTAAATTAATTGAATATGTATTTTATTTTTTGATATTTAAACATTTGATTATTGTTTTCGTAAGTTTATTTGTTTATTCTAATAGTGAGTGGTTAGAAAATAAAATTAATAAACTTATATAAAAATAATTTATCAATTTAGAATTAAAAATTTATGAAAAGAATACTAGTAGATATGTCTGCAACTATAATTCATCATGGGCATATTAGGCTATTAAAAAAAGCAAGTAAATTTGGGAAAGTAATTGTTGCTTTAACAACAGATAAAGAGATTAAAAAAAGTAAGGGATATATTCCTGAATTAAACTTCAAACAAAGGAAAGAAATTCTTAAAAATATAGTATTTGTTTCGTCTGTAGTAGCTTCTAATTGGTTAATTGATGAAAAATTTTTAAAAAAACATAAAATAGACTTCTTAATACACGGACATGATTGCCCCAATCCTATTCCAAAAGAAAAAAAAATTATTTTCAAAAGGACCAAAGGAATTAGCTCTAATGATATAAGAGCAAAAGTAATAAAAAATTTCTTAAAAAATAAAAATTATAAGACCTTCAGATAGTCTAATATTTTTCCTTTTGACGATTTTTTAAGATGGACTTCTCCCAAATGACAAACAACTGAACCATCTATATCTGCTCTACTTTCATATAAAACTACATTTTTATTTAAACTATCAATTTTTTTATTTACTAAAGTACATAAATTAGGCTGATTTTTATTTGGATACAGTAGGTATTCTTTCATTCTTCTAATAAATATTTTTTTATTGAGCTTTACGGAAAAACTAAAGTTATTATAATCTCTGAGCACTCCATCTAGTGAGCAAATTGCATGATATGGGCCTGTCATTTTTTTTCCTAGATGGTTTAAAATATTTAAATTAAATTCATCAATTTTATTAGATGACTCTTTGTTAAATGTTATAAATGCTCCTCCAGTTAAGCCAAACAGTCCTTTACAGGAACTAAATGCAGCTATATCAGATAGATTATGGTTATTTTCTAAACCAATCGATGCGGTTGCATCTAATGCCAATTTTGATCTACATTTCTTTTTAATTTCATATAATTTTACTATAGGAATTTTGTATCCAATACTTGTTTCAACTGGGCAAGCTAAAACCCAGTCATATTTTTTTATTATCTGGTCTAAATCTTTATAACTCACGTAGTCTATTTTTTTTATAAATTTGTATTTCCTTTTACTTGTTTCTGACATGTATTTTAATCTATCTGAATAAACTCCTGTATTAATAATCAAAATATTTCCAAATAAAAAATTAGAAATCATAATTTCTAATGCAAAGCTAGCAGCACCTTGAAGCCGCGCTATATTTTTATGTCCAGATATTTTTAAAATATTTTTAAGAACTCTTTCTTCAATTTCATCATATTTGAAATCACCCCGCCCAAAACAAGGTCTAAGGCCACTTACATTTTCTAAAACTAAACTTGCAGGCCCTGGTGTGAATAATTTTGTCGATTTATTTTTTTTATCAATAAAGTTTTTGAAATTTTTTTTCATAAGTTATTTTAAATTTTTCATAAATTGTTCCCTCAAATCTATCATTTTTACACTTGGCCTTGATATATTCTTTCTGTGTCCCTGTTTACACAAAATTTCAATAAAAAAACTTCCTTTACTTAATATTGCCTCAGATACTGCTTTTTTTAAGTCAATTTTATTTTTACAATATCTGGTTGTTTTATAACCAAGTGTTTTAGCAAGTTTGTAGAATTTAACATTATCTGCTGATGTTTTTTGTCCTCCAACAGATTCGTGACCGTTATTATTAAAAACAATATGAATAATGTTATTTTGAATGGCACTTGTTGTTAAAGATCCCATATGCATGGTTAGAGCCCCATCTCCATCAAAACAAAAAATTTTTTTTTTCGTATTAATTGCAATACCTGAAGCAACAGATATAGCATGACCCATTCCTCCAACACACATAAAGTTATTAATTTTCTTTTTATTATCATCTATTATTTCATTTAATTCTCTAGATAGAATTCCTGTTGTTGAAATTATAGTTGACCTTTTAGGCAATTTACTCAAAAGAGATCTTAAAAGCTCTTCCCTTAAATATAATTTTTTATGATTATTTTTTTTTTTAATTTTTTAATTTCAAATGAGTTTTTTTTTACCAGCATACACACTGGTAATTTATTTTTTTCAGAATAATTTTTTAAATTTTTAATTATTTTTTTAATATTGCTTGTGGATGAAATAATTTGATACTTTATACCTAAATTTTTAAGAAAATTTATAGTTTCTCTCCCCTGAGTTATATGCTGTGGCTCATCAATAAGGTTTTTGCTATGCTCTCCTCTCCAACCAACTATCATAAATACTGGAATTTTGTATACTTTTGAATTAGCTAAAGAGATTAAAGGATTTATTGCGTTACCTAAGCCAGAATTTTGCATGTAAATTACAGGAATTTTTTTTTTTTTTAAGGTAATAACCTAATCCAATACCAACGGCAGATCCTTCATTTGCTGCTACAAAATGTTTAGATCTAAATCTTTCATCAATCGCAAAACATAGATTTTTCAATAAAGAGTCTGGAACTCCTGAAAAAAAATTTAAATCATTTTTTTTTAATTCATCTAAAAATTTGTTTGCATCAATCACTATTACTTTGTTCCAGGAATAAGATTTAGAATTTTTTTAATACTCATCAAATTTTTATCGGATTCATATGATCTTCTATTTTTTAATATATCAAGAGCAACTTTTTCCATCGCTGGATATGAAGCTCTAAGCATATGATTAGCATAAATAACAACATTAAATCCTTCGTTGATTAATCTAGTTTCTGAAACTTGATTATAGCTTGATGGCACTGACACCAAAGGTACATCAGGAAATAATTTTTTAAATTTTTTTGAAAATTCAAAAACTTCATTTGGGTTATTTGATTTACTATGTATCATTATCCCATCACTTCCAGAAGCTAGATAATTTTCAGCTCTGTTTAATGCATCTTTTACTGTTTTGCCAAGTATTAAGCTTTCAATTCTTGATATAATCATCAAGTTACTTGTGAGTTTTTTTCCAACTTTAATCTTATTTGTAAAGTTTTTTATACTTTCTTGTTTTTGTTTGACTTCATTGCCAAATAAAGAATTTTTTTTAAGGCCTGTTTTGTCTTCCATAATAATAGCTGCTACGGAATTTCTTTCTATAATTTTACAATTTATTGAAAAATGTTCAAATTTACCTCCAGTATCTATATCCATTATGAGTGGTTTTGAAGTGACATTAAAAATATCGCTAATGTTAAGTAACCTTTGATTTAAATCTAGTACCTCAATATCTGGCTTACCTTTTAAGGTTGAGTCAGTTAAGGAGCTAGACCAAAAACCATCAAACTCTCTTTTCTGATTGTTATTTTCATTATAAGAAACGTTTTCAGCTATAATAGCCGATAAAGGACTGTGTGTTTCAAGAATTCTAACAATGTCTTTAGAGTTGATTAGTCTTTTTAGATACTCCCCATTATTTTGAGGTAGTTTAGATTGTTCAAGAAATTTATTTTGTAAGCTACTACTAGATATATTTTTTGTATGAGGTATTTCAACTAATTTTGATCCAATTTTTTTTAAAGCACTTATTGCTTTTTTTCTAAGAATTCTTCCATCCGTATCTTCTTTCCAGTCATCACCATGCACCATAACATCTGGCTTATATTTTAATATATTTGATGAGTAGCACCATTCATTTTGTGGAACAATCTTATCAACACCATTTATTGAATTAAGTATTTTTTTTCTTTGGCTGTAATTCAAAAATGGTAATCTTTTATTTGATGCAATTGCTGAGTCGGTTAAAAGACCAACAATTACATGCCCATATTTTTTTGCATTGTTAATTAAGTTAACATGTCCATGGTGGATAATGTCTAAAGAAAGTGCAATGTAAACTATTTTTTTTTTCATAAGCGGCCTACTATATGCAAAGAAAATAAATAATAAATATTTATTTTAATTTAATAAAATCTAAATATCTTTTTCAATTAAAATTGAGGCTATCTTATTAACAGGATTTTCACATTTTCTTGCATAAATATCACAAAATTCATTTTTAGCTTGTTGAACATTGCTTTGTGACCACCACTCATCAACTGTATTCCAAATCTCACTTACCTTGTTCGCAACTGATTCAGCAGACAAATGGACTATACCAGCGTCAACTAACATTTGATAATCAGGTCTAACTTTTTCACGTAAATGATCAAAGTTGTTTTGCCAAAAAGCTAGGGTAGGAATATTTTGTGAAAACGTTTCTAACATTCCAGTTGAGTCATAACTATGTACTACCAATCTACTTTCCAAAAATAATTTTTGAATTGGAGCTTTACCATTATCTATTTTGAGCATTTTATTAAAATCAAGCCACCTAGAATTTTCATTTAGTTTTAAATTTATACGTGAAGAACTTAATCTAATAAGTAGTTTTTGTTTTGGTTCATCTGCTAGTGAATTTACAAATTTTTTCTGATCTTTAAAATATTCTATGTATTCAGTAGAGGTATCCCATGTTTCAACTCTTTGTTCATGTGATTTTTCCACCAAGAGAAGTCTGCCTTTAGTATCATAATTATTTGACTTACCTACAGTTTTAAAAATGAATGTGGGTAAATATTTTGGTAACTTTTTCCATCCCCAAGTCAAAAGTTTATCAGCTGTCTGATCTTCAATTCTGGGAAAGTTAATTCTACTTGTAAAATAATTATTACCATGTTGCCCAACGTAATATTTAGTATTATTTTCAGTTTTAATGGCAGTATACAACTTAAATATTTCATCAGTATTATAACTATTACTTGTAAATATAACTTTAGGTGATGTGGGCCATGGTTGTTGTTTTACAATTTTTTTAAGCTCTTTAAATCCTTCTAGATAGCATATTGGCATCAATTCAAATAATAATATACGTAGAATATTTTCAATATCATTATCTGATTTTTTTACAAACTTTTCTGTTAAATTTTTACGTATAAATTGATTGGGCTCCAAGTCTATACTTGGCTCTGACCTTCTCCATATTTGTGGCCACTGTCTTAAAGCTAATTCTATTTTAATTACTTCTTTGGTTGGAATATAGGTAGAAATTAAAAAAGCATCTTCTTTATTAACAAAAATTTGTGAAAATTTTTTATAACATTGAAAAATATAGTTTTTAAATTTTTTTTTATAAGTAAGATTTTTAACTAACTTTTTATTTGCACTGTTTTGATAATTATATTCATTTTCTTTTTCTTCAATAAAATTTATAGGAATTTTTTTAATATCTAATAAACTTAAAATACGACCATTTAAAATGTTATTCCATTTTTCATCATCAAAAAAAAATGAATAAGCAGATTTAAGATTAGGAGTAACCAATGAACAATATTCAGATCTATATAAAGTGATACCAGCAATATCCTCTTTTTGTAAACATTGCTTAAGTGTATTGATGCGATTTAATAGTAATTTTAGAATTGCCCTAAAATATGGTCCTATAAAAATCTTCCAAAACCTTTGGGAGTAACTTGTGTGAAAGTGATGATTAAGTAATTCATAAAGCTCTGGGAATATCTTTTTTTCTAATTCCTTTATCGCTATAAAGTCAGCATCTTTTTTGGCTGCATCTAAACCATAGGGCTCTGCAACAATAGCATCCATGTTCTGCCAAATATGTTTGCGGTTATAAGAACGACACCATTCTCCTAAAAAAATAACAGGTTGGTCAAACTTCCATGTTGCCTCATCCTCAGTAGTGATTAAATATCGTTTTTGTTTTGTCAATCTAACATTTCCCCAATCAAAAATTCTACAAATATAATATTTTCAAAGCTATTTATATTAACTTATAAAAAACACCTAAATGATAGAGTTATTCAAATATTTAGAGTTGTTATAAATTATATTTCAATTTAAAAAAAAGCAACGTCTTATCAAATATATTAATTTGATTTTTAATTCTTTTTTCATCTATAAAATTTGTCTTTAACAATATTAATTTCTTTTGCAATATCTCGGCATTTTTACATACTGTTTTAGAATATTTATTTTTCAATGCAGGTTCTTGATATGATAATTTCCAAGCAGAATAGAATCTTTCTCCTCCAAATTGAATAAATTTCTTTCTAAATTCAAACCAATTAATTTTTTTTGTCTTAAAGTAAAATGCAAATGTCCAATATGAATGATAATAATTTTTTGGAGTTTTTTGAAAAATAATCCAAGGATATTTATTTGCAATTTTTTTATACTTATTACCAATTAAAACTCTTTTTTTTAAAAGATAATTCGTTTTCTTAAGTTGCGCTATACCTGCAGCTGCAATAATTTCTGGCATTCTATAGTTAGGTGCAACAATTTGATGCCTGTAATAATTTGGATTTTGGAATTTATCTTTAATATTTTCATTAACTTTATTTTTCGCTAGACCTCTATAACCAAGTACTGAAAATTGTTTTGCTATTAAAAATAATTTTTTTGAATTTGTCAAAATAGCTCCACCATCTCCCATTGTTAGATGTTTTGATCTTTGGAAGCTCATAATTGACATATCACCAAAAGAGCCTGCAATTCTCTCTTTATATTTTGAAAAAATTGTCTCAGCATTATCTTCCAATAACATTAATTTATATTTTTTTTTAAGTTTTAAAATTTCTTTCATATCAGGAATTAATCCAAATATTGAAACGGTAATTAAAGCTTTAGTTTTTTTGTTTATTTTTTTCTCAATACTTTTTGGGCATATGTTAAAGGTTTCAATATCAACATCAGCAAAGACGGGCTTTGCTCCTAGATACATTACAGCAAATGCAGTTGCTGAAAATGTCAAAGGAGGCACTATTACTTCATCACCAGCTCTTATGCCAAGAGCATAAAGTGCAGTATGTAATGCAGAAGTTCCTGAATTTACGGCGATGGCATAATTTGTTTTAAATTTTTTTGCTAACTCGCTTTCAAACTTTACTAGGTATTTTCCAGTAAGTTTATCTTTAATTGCTTTTTTAATAAATCTTATTTCACTTTCTGAAACTCTCCAGTTTTTTTTAATCATAATTTATATAGTTAGTTTATAATCTTTTCTAGATGGATGATGGGATTTATCGAATTGATTCTCTATTTTTTTTCTTAAAATTTTAAAGGATAAAAATTTTTTTTTATTTTTTCTATAAAAAAAAATTAATTTTTCAGTAGTGAAATAAGTTCCTAAATTTTTATGAATAAATCTCATTATAGTTAAGTCGATTTTATAATCTAATGTGACGATAATATTCCCATAATTAGAATATTTGCAATCAAAATTATTTACATTAAATATTCTTCTATCAATAAACCATGATAAATAACTGCTATCACATTTTTTGTTATGTTTTTTATCAATTATTTTTAATACATCTAAATTAAAAATTTCACTGTCAAGTCCATAAGGTATATTTTTCATAATTGTAATATCTTTATTACTTGTTTCATGACTTAAAATAGCTCGATCTAAATTTACAATATCTCTAAATATATCATCTCCAGTAATTCTTATTACACTGTCAATTTTAAATTTTGTTGCACATTGAATAATTCTTTTTAAAACATTTTTCTCTGAACCAACAAAAAAATTTATTTTTTCTTTTTTACATATCATTCGTAATTCAAATAAATTTTTATGGGGAGACGTTGCAAGTATAATATTTGAAATATTATTTAGTTTTTTTAAACGTTTTATAAGTATTTGAATTGAGATTAAATTATTTATTTTTTTTAAAGCTTTTTTTTTTAATCTTGAAGAATTTAATCTGACAGTAATTATAGCTGCAATATTTTTTTTTAAGGAAAATTCTGAATCTTTACTCATCTATAAATCTTTCCAATTTGATGGGTTTATTAATTTTAAATCTAAAGATTTCATAAATGACCAATCTTTTTTCTCCAAATTTATATTTGATGCTGATATTAGACTTTTTAATTGATTAAGATTATCAACTCCAATAATTACTCGACTTACTTCAGGGAGAGATAATGGATAAGAAAGACATACCGAAGCTGCATTCAAATTATTTTTTTTTAATTCTTGTGTCCAGCAGTCCCAAATTTTTGACCATCGGTTAAATTTTGATGGAATCTTTATGCGTGGCATAAGCAATAATCCTTGAAGAAATGTAGAACGTGTATGAACTTCTATACCATTTTTGTGAAGTTTATGTAACCAGCCACTTGTTTCAAGACGTGTATCAATAATATTTAGAGGAGCCTGAACAATATCAATTTCCATCATCTTCAATACATGATCTAATTCTATTGGATTATATATAGATACTCCTAATTTTTTTATTAACCCCTGTGATTTTAATTTATTTAATACTTTAATTATAATCTCACCTTTTTTGTCTAAAAGATTTTTAGTCTGATGAATTAGCAAACCATAAATTGAATTAGTTTGAAGACGTTTAAGACAATTATTTATCTCGTTATTAATCCAAGACTCAGTATTTGAGCATTCTTTTGGGATAGCTGGTAACTTAGAAACAATTTTAAAGTCAGAGATACCAATTTTTCCAATAATTTTTTCACTTTCACCATAAGCAATAGCTGTATCTAACAAATCAATATTTTGCTCTTTTGCTAGATGAATAATATCTTTTGTAATTGAAAATTTGATTTTACCAGATTGATTTGCAACACCATAATTTAAGCCAAACTGAGCAGTGCCTAATGCTAATTTATTCATCTAATTTTTTCCTAACTTCAAAAATTTAGTAACTTAAAAAATAATTTAATAAATATAAATCTAAATTTGGTAAAAATGTATTTAGATACAATCTATTTGTCAAAATATTTTTATTTAGATTTTATTAAATCAAATTTAACTAAAAATAATTTAATCAAAATTCTTATTTCTTTAAAGCTAAGACTTATCAGACTACCAGCTTTTGATTTGCCAATTCTTTTTTGGGTAATAATTTCATAATTAAAAATCTTTGAATTTTTTTGAATCAAAGTAAATAAAAAATCAACTAAAAAAAGATCTTCGTCTTTTTTAAAATTTCCTTTATTCAAAATTTTTGATTTATATACTTTGAATCCACTCAAAGGATCTTTTAAACCAAAAAAAAGTTGTGAAATAAACGAAATTATTATTTCTAAAAATCTATTTTTATTTTTTCTGTTGCATATGATTATATCATAATTTGACTTTAAATTTATAATTTTTTTCAAATCAGAAACTTTGTGTTGTCCATCACCATCAAATGTAATTAAATATTCACAATCAGATTTAAATTTTTTAATTCCATTTAATAAATTTTTTTCATAACCCAAATTTTTTTTATTTTTTATATATCTAATCTTATTTTTTTTAAGCCAAAGTTCAGTTTTATCTATAGAACAGTCATCCAAAATATATAGAGGTGCAAATTTATTAATTTTTTTTACAAATTTCTTTAAATTCTTTAATTCATTAAAAGCAGGAACTAATATTAAATACTTACTTTTTTTATATTTATACATTCGCCCTCTTTTATATTCTTTTTTGCTTTTTTGTTTTTAAGCCAGGCAAATTTATCAGCTGATAAATGATTTTTTAAAGCTGGTCTAAGTACTGTAATGCTATTTTTAAAACTTTGATTTTTTTTTATCTCTCTAATTGCATAAATAGCTCTTTTTTGAACAAGAGAACTTTGACTTTCATTAAGTTCTATCTTTTTCATGCCATCACCAAAGGCTTTTTCTAAAACTCTTGTTTCATTAACCATAGTACTCCAAGTATTGAAGTTCATTGAAAACAAGTGGTCAGGACCAATTCTTGAATTATCATCTGTAAAATGTTTTTCAATAACTCTTGCCCCCAAAGCTACGGCTCCTAAAACTGTCGCGTGGCCTGGAGTATGATCGCTTAAACCCAAGATAATTCTATTTCCAAAAATTTTTTTATAAGATTTTAATACATTTAAATTAATAAATTTAAAATTTTCAAGACTATTAGTATAATTAGTATTACACTGCATAACTATTAGCTTTTTATTATTTGCCAATATAGTTTTAACAGCTTGTTTAACCTCTCTTAAAGTTGCAGCACCAGTAGCAAGTATAACTGGTAATTTTTTTTTTGATATTTTTTTCAAAATATCTAACCAAGTAATGTCTCCTGATCCAATCTTATAAGCACAAATATATTTTTCTACTCTATCGACATAATCAAAATCATATGGTGACGTAAGAAAATCTATTTTATTTTTTTTGCATTCTTTTTTAAGTTCTTTTGTCCAATTAAAATCTATACTAGCATCTTTGTAAACTTCAAAAACACTTTTTTTCCATTTTGACTGATGAGTAAGTTTGCCAAGCTTTTTAAATC
>MDSV01130627.1_pt1 | contig 16856 bp, 21 predicted proteins | sample 810851 | NCBI WGS metagenome assembly MDSV01 (sample SAMN05326640, study PRJNA326480) | marine metagenome | isolation source: seawater | place: Atlantic Ocean: North East | collected 2012 | reverse complement strand
GGTCTCCACGGCGATCGCCGAAGGAGACGTCACCGCGATCAACTACTTCGTGGCGCAGAAATATACCGAAGCCATGGCGGCTATCGGCACCTCGACGAATTCCAAGATCGTACTGATGCCGATGGAGGCTTCTTCCCTCATCGGTTCGCTGGGCGGCATCGGCCAGATCGCCAAGGAAGTCTTCGGTGGTGATGACGGCGGCAAGGCGGCAGCAACGCCGCCGCCCCACCGCTCGACCCCATCGGTGCGCCCGCCGCGCTCCAGCAAGGAAAGCTGACGGCGATGGAGCTGCTCGTCTTCTTCGCCGAGTCCGGTCCCTGGGGCTGGTTCATTGTTGGCCTCTTGCTGCTGGTGGCCGAACTGATCGTGCCGGGCGTGTTCCTGATCTGGGTCGGGATTGCGGCCCTGATCCTTGGCCTGTTGTCGCTGCCCTTCCAGGGCTTCGGCTTCTGGGTCTGGCAGTTGCAGCTTGTGCTCTTCGCCGTGCTCGCCTTCGTGAGCATCCTCGTCGGGCGGCGGGTGCTTTCGCGCCGGGACACGACCTCCGACCAGCCGCTGCTGAACCAGCGCGCGGCGAGCCTCATCGGCCGCACCGCGATCGTCAGCGAGGCGATCACCAACGGTCGGGGCCGCATCAAACTGGACGACACGACATGGACGGCGGAAGGGCCGGACGCGGCTCAGGGCGCCAAGGTGCGCATCACCGGCAATGACGGCGGCAAGCTGGTTGTGGAACCGGTGTAGAGAAAAGCAGACGCTTGAAGCGCCATAGCGCCCGCTCGGAAAGAACCTAAAAATCCGAAAGCCGCGTCTTAACCGCGCCGAGCGCGCTGACCATGTCGGCGAAGCTCTGGCGCAGGCGGTTTTCCATTTCGCGGCCGATATCGGGATATTCCTCGATCAGACGCAGGAACTGTTCGCGCCGGATCAACAGGAGCTCCGATGGCGCACTGGCGCGGGCGGCGAAACGATGGGGCACGGGGCTGATGAGCGCTGCCTCGGCCAGCAGGCTGCCGGGTCCTGCAATGCCGGCGGAACGCCCGCCCGCCTCAAGATCGAGATGGCCGCTTTCGAGCATATAGGCGCCCGCGCTGTCCTGATCCTCATCAAACAGCCTGTCGCCTGCATCAAGTGAAAGCCGTGCGATGGTGAAGGCGATGAGGCGAAGCTGCTCGGCCGAAAGACCCGAAAAAAGCTCCGCGCGGCGCAGCGTCGCGATGTCGTCAGACAGTGCCATCTCGTCCCCCTTCCCCGAACCGGCAAAGCCGTATCAGGGCACCAGCTTGTAGCCGCCGTTTTCGGTCACCAGAATACGCGCGTTCGACGGATCTTCCTCGATCTTCTGGCGCAGGCGGTAGACATGGGTTTCGAGCGTGTGCGTCGTCACCCCGGAATTATAGCCCCAGACCTCTTCCAGCAGCATGTCGCGGGTTACCACCTTCTGACCGGCGCGGTAAAGATAGCGGATGATCGAGGCTTCCTTTTCGGTGAGCCTGATCTTCTGGCCGTCCGCGGTGTGAAACAGCTTCTGGCCCGGCTTGAACACATAGGGCCCGACATTGAAGGTCGCGTCCTCGCTCTGCTCGTGCTGGCGAAGCTGGGCGCGGATGCGCGCCAGAAGCACGGCGAAGCGGAATGGCTTGGTGACATAGTCGTTTGCACCCGCTTCAAGGCCTAAAATGGTGTCGCTGTCGGTGTCGTGGCCGGTCAGCATGATGATCGGCGCCTTGTAGCCGTTCTTGCGCGCGATCTTCACCGCCTCGCGGCCATCCATGTCCGGCAGGCCGACATCCATGATCAGGAGATCGATCTGTTCCTCGCGCAGCATCTTCAGCGATTTGGCCGCGCAATCGGCGGAGCGGAGAATGAATTCATCGTAAAGCCCGAGCTGTTCCACCAGCGTCTCGCGCAAATCCGCATCGTCATCGACGAGAAGTATCGTCCGCTCTGTCATCCGCACCTGCCCTCTGCCTCGCATCCCCGAAGACCATTGCGATACGCCATGGCCGGGCGTATTGCTATGAAACTATATGATTTCACGCACAAAGCAAAAAAAAGTGAAGAAAACCAGCCGTTCCGCGACGAAAACACGGGGCGTGATCGTGGTGCGCCGCGTGCCGGGCCCCGCCCACCGCGCGATCCTCGCCTTCGGCCCGCTCCGCTTTCGGGCTGCAATCGGCCGGAACGGCATCACGGCCTTCAAGCGCGAGGGCGACGGCAGGACGCCGATCGCGTCAATGGCGCTGCTTTACGGCTATCGCGACCCAAGGCATCGGCAAGGCTGGCCGCATTCCGGATTGCGGATCATGGCGACCAAAGCCGATGACGGCTGGTGCGACGCGCCGGCCTCGCCGAATTATAACCGCCCCGTCCGCCTGCCTTTCGCCGCGAGCCATGAACGCCTGCAACGCGACGACGGCATTTACGACCTCGTGATCGTGATGGACTGGAACATGCGCTCGCGCGCCCGCAATCGTGGTTCCGCCGTGTTCTTCCACCTCGCCCGCCCGGATTTCTCGCCGACCGCCGGCTGCGTGGCGATCGCGCCTGAGGCGATGCGCGTTCTGCTGCCCCATCTGAGGGCGGGTACGCCGCTGAGGGTCATGGGCTGAAGTGGCTCAGATCCGCCCCGGCAGCACACGGTTGGGCGGGCGGTGGCCGTCGAAGAAGGTGCGGATATTGATAATAACCTTGTCGCCCATGTCGATTCGGCTTTCGAGCGTGGCCGAGCCCATATGCGGCAGAAGCACGGCCTTGCCCGCCTTGGCCAACTCGAGAAGCCGCGGATTGATCGCGGGCTCGTTCTCGAACACATCGAGCCCGGCGCCGGCGATGCGGTCCTCCTCCAGGCAACGGATCATCGCCGCCTCGTCGATGACGTCGCCGCGCGCGGTGTTGACGATGTAGGCCTCGGGCCTCAAGAGCGCCAGCCGGCGGGCCGAGATCAGGTGATAGGTCGCCGGCGTCGACGGGCAGTTGACCGACACGATATCGACCCTTGCAAGCATCTGGTCGAGGCTGTCCCAATAGGTCGCCTCCAGCTCCGCCTCGGTCTCCGGATTGACGCGGTTGCGGTTGTGGTAGTTCACCGAAAGCCCGAAGGCCTTGGCGCGGCGCGCGACCGCCGTGCCGATCCGGCCCATGCCGACAATGCCGAGCCGCTTGCCCCAGATGCGCCGTCCGAGCATCCATGTCGGGCTCCAGCCCTGCCAGCTATCCGGCGCGCTGCCGGCCAGAAGCCTGGCCCCCTCGGCAAGCCTGCGCGGCACCGCCAGCACCAGCGCCATGGTCATGTCGGCCGTATCCTCCGTCAGCACATTCGGCGTATTGGTGACGGTGATGCCCTTGCGGGCGGCCGCATCGACATCGACATTGTCGATGCCGTTGGAAAAGCTCGCGATCAGCTTCAGATTCGGGCCGGCCTTGTCGATCAGCGCGGCATCGATCGTATCGGTCAGCGTCGGCACCAGCACGTCGGCGCGGGCCATGGCCTCGGCGAGCCTTTCGCGCGAAAAGGGCCGGTCGTCATGGTTCAGCTCGACGCTGAACAGCTCCCCCATCCGCGCCTCCACCGAAGCGGGCAGCTTGCGGGTGACGACGACGACGGGTTTTCTGGGGTTATTCATCGGTTAACAGCTCATTAATCATGTCGGGCGATAATGCACATAATGAGGGCGCTTTTCCACCTGAAGCGGTTCTTCCCATGACGAAAACCGCTTCGGACACGTAAATCCCTCGTTGAAGGGGCAGGCGCGTGGCCGCAAACCCGCGCGAACAAAACACAACAGGCCGGGAAAACGGCATTCGAAGAGGTCATATGCGTCGTCTGGCAAGATTGCTGATCTGCACATTGCTTGTCTTCGCCATGCTGGAGCCGGCGATGGCGCAGACCGAGCGCAAGGGCGCTTCGGGCGGGCCGCTGCCGCGTTTTGCCATGATCAAGCCGGATCGCGCCCGCATGCGCGTCGGCCCCGGCTTCAACTACGCCACCAAATGGATCTACAAGCGTCCCGGCCTTCCCGTCGAAATCACCGAGGAATACAGCGTCTGGCGGCAGGTGCGCGATGCCGACGGCACCGAGGGCTGGATGCATGTCTCCGTGCTTTCCTCGCAGCGCAACGCCATGATCGCGCCCTGGCTGCGCAGCGCCAACGCGGACGACAAGAACTTTCTGGCGCTGAAGGCCGGCAAGGATGATTCGGCGCGCGATGTCGCAAGCGTGGAACCCGGCGTGATCGTGAATCTTGAAGAATGCGACGGCACCTGGTGCGAGCTCTCGGTCAAGGGCGTCAAGGGCTATATGCACCAGAAGGATATCTGGGGCGTCTATCCCAACGAAGTGTTCAACTGACGCGGCGCAAACCCGTCTGGCCCGGTCAGGCCTCCGGCTTTACCGCCAACACCATGTAGTTGACGTCGGTATCCTTCGAGCGGTTCCAGCTATCGGTCAGCGGGCTGTAGAACACGCCCTGCCGCTCCACGGGCGTCACGCCGGACGCCTTCAGCGGCGTCTCGATTTCCTCCGGGCGGACCAGCTTTTCATACTGGTGGGTTCCGGGCGGCAGCCAGCGCAGCACCCGCTCGGCGGCGAAGATTGCGAGCGCGCCGGCCTTCAGCGTGCGGTTGATGGTGGCGACGAACATCATGCCGCCCGGCTTCACCAGCGAAGCGCAGGTCGTCATGAAGAAATCGACATCGGCGACATGCTCGACCACTTCCATGTTGAGCACGATATCGAAGCTTTCGCCGTCTTCGGCCAGTTGCTCCGCCGTGACGGCGCGGTAGTCCACCGGCACGCCGCTTTCGGCGGCATGGGTGTTGGCGATACCGATATTCTTTTCCGCGGGGTCGATGCCCACGACGCTTGCGCCCATGCGCGCCATCGGCTCCGACAGCAGCCCGCCGCCGCAGCCGACATCGAGCACGCGCAGGCCTTCCAGCGGGCGGGCGGACTTTACGTCACGACCGAAATGGGCGCAGGCCTTCTCGCGGATATAGCTGATGCGCACCGGGTTGAACTTGTGCAGCGGCTTGAACTTTCCGCGCGGATCCCACCACTCGGCCGCCATCTTCGAGAACCACTCGACCTGTGCGTCATCGATCGTCGTCTTGCCGGCAGCCTCGGTCATCGGTTTCTCCAGGGTTGTTTCCCAAGGTTATAGGGGCGAGGGGGCGATGCGGCAAGGCGTGGGCGGGAGACAGATGCGCGCACCTGTCTCCCGCGAAGAGCCGATTTCGGCCGCTTAAGCCCGGATCACGCCGCCCGTCGATTTGCCGACATTGGCGACGATCTTTTTCGTCAGCGTCTCGAAATCCTCGTCCGTCAGCGTGCGCTCGGCGGGCTGGATCGCAACTTCGATGGCCACCGACTTCTTGCCCTCGCCGAGTGACGCGCCCTCGAAGATGTCGAAGACGGTGACACCGGTGATCAGCTTGCGGTCGGCGCCGGCCGCCGCGCGCTCGATCGCGCCGGCTTCCACAGTGCGGTCGACCACGAAGGCGAAGTCGCGGGTGACGGCCTGGAACGGCGACAGCGTCAGCGCCGGCTTGGTGCGGGTCGGCTTCTTCTTCGGCTCCGGCATGGCGTCGATGAAGATCTCGAAGCCGGCCAGCCTGCCGGAGACATCGAGCGCTTCCAGCGCCTTCGGGTGAAACTCGCCGAAATGGCCGAGCACGATCTTCGGACCCATCCTGATGGTGCCGGAGCGGCCGGGATGGTACCAGTCCGGCCCGCCCGAAACGATCTGGACATTGCCCATCGGCAGGCCGCAGGCTTCCAGCACGGCCAGCGCATCGGCCTTGGCGTCGAACACGCCAACCGCGCGGCCGGCGCCGGTGTCGGCGTTCGACCACATCCGGCCGGAACCGGAAAGCGTTGCCGTGCCGCGGCGGATGCCGCCGGCAACCCGGCGCTGGCCCTCCGGCCTGTCATTCTCATAGGTGGCGGCGACCTCGAACAGGGCGACATCGCCATGGCCGATCGCGGCATTGCGCCGGGCGGCCGTGAGCAGGCCGGGCAGCAGCGAGGGGCGCATGTCGGACATATCGGCGGCGATCGGGTTCGACAGCTTCAGCGAAGGCGCGCCGCCGCCGAAGAGCCTCGCCTGATCTTCCGGAATGAAGGACCAGGTGACCGCCTCCAGCATGCCACGCGCTGCAAGCTCGCGGCGCGCGGCGCGCGAGCGGATCTGCAGCGTGGTCAGGATCTTCTCATTGACAGCGCCAGCGGATGGCAACGGCTCCGGCCTGATGTTGTCGACGCCATGAATGCGCATGACCTCTTCCACCAGATCGGCCTTGCCCTCGATATCCGGCCGCCATGACGGCACCGTGACGAACACGCGCTCGCCCGCGCCATCGACGGTGAAACCAAGGCGGGTCAGGATATCGCTGCTCTCGCGCGGCGAGACATCGAGCCCGGTCAGGCGCTTCACCTCGGAGAACGGATAGTCGATCACCTTGGCCTGATAACCGTCATAGCCCTCGACCTTCTTCTCCGCGGCCGTGCCGCCGCAGAGTTCCAGCACCAGTTCGGTGGTGCGCTCCAGGCCGGGAACCATATATTCCGGATCGACGCCGCGCTCGAAGCGATAGCGGGCATCGGTGATGATGCCGAGGTCGCGGCCCGTGCGGGCGATGTTCATCGGGTCCCACAGCGCCGATTCGATCAGCACATCGGTGGTATTCTCGTCGCAGCCGGAGTGCTCGCCGCCCATGATGCCGCCGATCGACTCGACGCCGTTGTCATCGGCGATGACGACATTGTCATGATTCAATTCATACTCGCGCTCATCGAGCGCCAGCAGCGTCTCGCCAGCCTTCGCCCGGCGCACCACGAGCCCGCCCTTGACCTTGGCGGCGTCGAAGACATGCATCGGCCGACCCTGATCGAAGGTCATGTAGTTGGTGATGTCGACCAAAGCGTTGATGGGTCTCAGGCCGATCGCGATCAGGCGCTGCTGCATCCATTTCGGGCTCGGCCCGTTCCTGACGCCGCGCACCAGACGCAGCGCGAAGCCGGGGCAGAGATGCCTGTCTTCCGCCAAAAAATCGAGCGTAAGGCCGACCGGGGTTTCACCCTCGGTCTTGAAAGAGGGCGCGGGCCGCGCCTTCAGCGTGCCGAGGCCGGAAGCGGCCAGATCGCGGGCGATGCCGAAAATGCTGGTGCAATCCGGGCGGTTCGGCGTCAGGTTGATCTCGATGACCGGATCATCGAGCCCGGCATATTCGGCGAAGGAGGCCCCGATCGGCGCATCGTCGGGCAGGTCGATGATGCCGTCGTGATTGTCCGACATGTCGAGCTCTTTTTCCGAGCACATCATGCCGTGGCTCTCGACGCCGCGGATCTTGCCGACCGAGAGCGTGACATCGATGCCCGGCACATAGGTCCCCGGAAGCGCCAGCGCGCCGACAAGCCCGGTGCGCGCATTGGGCGCGCCGCAGACGATCTGAAGCGGCTTGCCGCCATTGACCGCCGGCCCGCCGTCAACCGTCAGCACCCTCAGCCGGTCGGCATCGGGATGCTGCTTCGCCTCGATGACCTTGGCGATGGTGAACGGCCGGTAGGCCGCCTTGTCGTCGACCTCCTCAACCTCAAGCCCGATCGTCGTCAGCCGCTCGCAGATCTCCGCAAGCGAGGCCTCGGTCTCCAGATGGTCCTTCAACCAGGACAGTGTGAATTTCATGATTTTAATCCAATTCGTCTGACAGCATTCGGGAAGAGGAGGTTATAAAATTTCAAGCTTACCCGTTGGGCGTCGAGAAACTTCACGGTAATAGCAATCTTCCTGCATCGACCAGTTCCAGATGACACCAACCTCTCCATGCGCCAACGGAATCCCTTCAATTTCTTGATCCAATGACAATTGGTAGCGTCCTAGCACTGTGGGCGATCTCCTACCAAAAAGCTTAGCGAGGACTTTAACTTCATAGTCTGTGCCAGAGTATGCGAAAGTGTGCTCGGCATCGACCGGATTGAAATGGTGATAGGCAATGTGGCCCGCCGATCCGATAAAGATCCCACTACCGCGCATCAAACCATGTCCTTCATCGTATCCCCACAGCGCAAACTCGAATTCGCCATCGGCATTCTTCACCAAAATAGAAAGCGCCTCGACCACTTGGCCGCGAACACCTTCAGAAAATAGAGCTGCTCTCAACATTATCTTCGGAACAGATTCCTCTTGTCGGTCATCCCACCCAAAATAGAAAATCATCGGCTGTGTGAGAAATACCCTTCCACGCCAAAACTGCGACACCCAAATATGCCCAGCAGAAAGCAACAGTGCCAAGACGGCAATTGCAGGAGTAAGCCACTCTAGCGGTATCGTCGTTTCGTTTATGCTCACCCTTTAGACTCCGCTCAATGCGCTCGCTTTGCCTTTCAGTTTCGGTTGCATGCTGCTTCTGCTTTTCTAACGCCCCCTCTGGGCGTCATCCTCGGGCTTGACCCGGGGATCCAGGTGTTTCCCCGCGACAGGCGTTTGCGCCAGACCCGCAACCTCCGCTCGCGTCGGAGGTGATTGGATGCTCGGGTCAAGCCCGAGCATGACGCAAGTGGTATTTCATCAAGCCACTTCCCTCGGCTCAACCGCGTTCGGATACTTCCACCCACTCAGCATCCCGCGAACGGACAGATCCTCATCGACATCCGGCCAGTGAACGCCATCCAGCATCAGCTCGACATTGTTCCGCTCGGCCGGGCTTGCGGCCAGAAGGCGGGGATACCACCAGAGCGGCGTCACCACTTCGCGATCATCGGCAAGTCGCACATGAACGTGGGCCGGATCGCACCATGCTGCGACCGGTCGCTCATGTTCAGGATATGGATCCGAAGAAGTCATCCCATGCCTCCAGAAACTCGACCTTGTGTTCTTCAACCACGGACAGAATACGCTTCACATCGACGGTATTGAAGCCTTTGCATTCCGCCATCTCGCCGGAATGGAGCCAGACCTTTGCCTTTCCGCCCTGACCGGACGCATGAATATGCGGCGGCTCGCCCATGTCCGAACCGTAGAAATGGAAGCGTATGCCGTATTTCTTCAGAACGGTCGGCATCCCTTCCTCACGTCTCTGCCCCGCGCCTGTATTCACCCAGCGTCTCCACCAGCCGGAACCGCTCGCAGATCAGCTCCATGTCCGGCTCGAAGCCGCCATTGCGGGCGAAATAGGCTTCGTGGCCTTCGCGCCAGTATTCGAGCGACAGGTCGCCTTCGCCCTCGTCGCGCGCGAAGTCCTCGTCGACCTCGTCAAACCGGCGAACCGTCACCTCGGTGGTCTCGATCACGGCAGCGGGCTTGCCGGCGCCGTCCAGCACCACGTCGCGGCGGCCGACTTCCGGCATCGGCTCCTGCGCGTCCTTCACATCCCTGAGCGCGGTGCAGGTCGCCGTCTTCTTGCCGGCAAGCACCAGCGCCAGAAGCTCGTCCTTCAGCGCCGGCGTATCGCCGAACGCGAACTGGACGGCGTCCTTGTAGCGTTCCGGAAGCGCGGTCATGACGACAGGCCGCCGAACAGCGTCGGGATGTCGAGCGGCCGGAAGCCGTAATGGCTCGTCCAGCGCTGGTCAGCGGCGAAGAAGTCGCGCAGGTCCGGCATGCCGTATTTCAGCATGGCGATGCGGTCGAGGCCCATGCCCCAGGCGAAGCCCTGATAGACGTCCGGGTCGAGGCCGCAATGGCGCAGCACATTCGGGTGCACCATGCCGCAGCCGAGGATTTCCATCCAGTCGGTGCCGGTTCCGAACTTGACCTGGTCGCCGGAGCGGTCGCACTGGATGTCGACCTCGAAGGACGGCTCGGTGAACGGGAAGAAGGACGGGCGGAAGCGCATCGTCACGCTGTCGACTTCGAAGAACGCCTTGCAGAATTCCTCCAGCGTCCAGCGCAGATGGCCGACATGGGTGGTCTTGTCGATGACCAGCCCTTCGAGCTGATGGAACATCGGCGAATGGGTGGCGTCGCTGTCCTGACGGTAGGTCTTGCCGGGGATGACGACGCGGATCGGCGGCTCCTGGCTCTCCATCGTGCGAATCTGCACCGGCGAGGTGTGGGTCCTGAGCACCTTGCGCTTGCCCTCTTCATCCGGGTTGAAGAAGAAGGTGTCGTGCATCTCGCGGGCGGGATGGCCCTCGGGGAAGTTCAGCGCCGTGAAATTGTAGTAGTCGGTCTCGATCTCCGGCCCCTCGGCAATCGAAAAGCCCATATCGCCGAAAATGGCGGAAATCTCATCGATCACCTGGCTTACGGGGTGAATGCGGCCGGAAAGCGAGGGCGAGGGGCGCACCGGCAAGGTCACGTCCACCGTTTCAGCGGCAAGCCGGGCAGCGATCGCGGCATCCTTCAGTTCGGCCTTGCGGGCGGCAATCGCGTCAGAGACCTCGGTCTTCAACTCGTTGATGGCAGCACCCCGGGTCTTGCGCTCCTCCGGGTCCATCTTGCCGAGCGTCTTCAGAAGCTCCGACACCGAGCCCTTCTTGCCGATGGCGTTGACGCGCACCGCCTCGATCGCCGCCTCGTCGGAGGCCGCCGCGATCTCGCCCATCAGCTTCGTCTTCAGATCATCAAGATCGGACATGTTCTCGTCTTCCTGCTGCCGCCTGGACCCACAGCGGTCCAGAATTGTGATCGTCTGAATGCGAAAAACCCGCACTGGTCCTGCCAGCGCGGGTTTCCCAAATGTCGTATAGGTCGGGAAGCGCTGGCTTAAGCTACAGCGCTTTCAAACTCGTTGGCGGTACCTTCCTTCTTGAGGTACTCCAGGCCCTTCTTCGCAGCCGCTACCAGGCTTGCGAATGCTTCGGGCTCATGGATCGCCATGTCGGACAGAACCTTGCGGTCGACTTCGATGCCGGCCTTGTTTAGACCGTCGATGAAGCGGCCATAGGTCAGGCCGTGTTCACGCACGGCGGCGTTGATGCGCTGGACCCACAGAGCGCGGAAGTTGCGCTTGTTGACCTTGCGGTCGCGGTAGGCGTACTGCATGGACTTGTCGACAGCGGCCTTGGCCGTGCGAATGGTGTTCTTGCGACGGCCATAGAAGCCCTTGGCTTTCTTGATGACCTTCTTGTGCTTGGCGTGGGCGGTAACGCCACGTTTTACGCGAGCCATATCATGATCTCCTTAAATCTATCTGTTGAGCGAGTTGACGGGCGTTACTTGCTGTAAGGCATGAACTGCTTGACGATCTTGGCGTCTGCATCCGCCAGAACCATCGTGCCGCGCGCATCACGGATAAACTTGTTGGAACGCTTGATCATTCCATGGCGCTTGCCGGCGGCTGCCGACTTCACCTTGCCGGTCGCGGTAACCTTGAACCGCTTCTTGACCGACGATTTCGTCTTCATCTTGGGCATTTTGCTACTCCGTTTTATTGATTGCGCCGGGAGACGAACCCCGGCTTCGCATTTGGAGCGGACACGGCATGCCCTGCCGGCCCGCTCGGACGGCGCGTGTATACGCGCTTTGCCCTTATTGTGCAACCTCTCCGTCGCGACAAAAAGACAACGACCGTCGCGGGCGGATTTCCCGGACGGTCTGTCATTTATCGTCGACAGCGAAAAGCTTATTTCGGCGCGAGCACCATCAGCATCTGACGGCCTTCGAGCTTCGGCTCGGCTTCCACCTTGGCGATTTCGGCGGTGTCCTGCTTGACCTGGGACAGAAGCTTCATGCCGAGTTCCTGGTGGGCCATTTCGCGGCCGCGGAAGCGAAGGGTAACCTTCACCTTGTCGCCTTCCTCGAAGAACTTGTTCATCGCCTTCATCTTCACCTGATAGTCATGGGTGTCGATGTTGGGACGCATCTTGATTTCTTTGACTTCGACGATCTTCTGCTTCTTGCGGGCCTCGGCGGCGCGCTTCTGGTTGGCATATTTCAGCTTGCCCAGATCGAGAATCTTGCAAACGGGCGGCGTGGAGTTGGGGGCGATCTCGACGAGATCAAGCCCGGCTTCCTCAGCCATTCTCAACGCATCTTCAGTCAGTACGACGCCCTGGTTCTCCCCGTCCTCGGTAATCAACTGGACTTCGCGGATGCGGATGTCACGGTTGGCGCGGGGACCTTCTTTGGTCGGGGGAGCGGCTCTATGGGGTCTGCGAATGGTCGTTGTCTCCTCAAATTGTTGAAATTCGGCTGCATCAGCGCCAATTGCACAAAAACTTGCACGTGATGGACACAAATGGTTGTTACAGCCGATGAGTCAATAACACAGCCGAAAAAGAAAATCACCTGCCGATCGCCAAAAGCGCGCGATTGCGGGCGTTTTACGGGGCCGCGCCATGTCCAAGACGAGCCTGGAGAGCAAGATGAACGACGAGAGCCAACTGACCTACACCGAAATCGACCATGGCGACGGGCCGCTCAAGATCGCCATGCGCCTCCGCAAGGGAAGGGACGATGCGCCGATGCTGGTCTGGTTCTCCGGCTACGGCTCCGACATGCTGGGCTCCAAGGCCGAGGCGCTCGACGCCTATGCCGGTGAAAACGGCCTTGCCATGCTGCGCTTCGACTATACCGGCCATGGCGAAAGCGAGGGCGCGTTCAAGGACGGCACGATCTCGCGCTGGCTTGCCGACGCGCTCAAGGCCATCGCCCATGCCGCGCCCGAACGGGTCATCATTATCGGCTCGTCCATGGGCGGCTGGCTGGCGCTGCGCGCGGTGCAGGAACTGAAGGCCAAGGCCGGCGCGCCGGCGATCGACGGGCTTCTGCTGCTCGCGCCCGCGCCCGACTTCACCAGCGAGCTGATCGAGCCGGACCTGACGGACGCCCAGTGCAAGGCGCTTGCCGAGAACGGCTATTTCGCCGAGCAATCGATCTACGGCCCGGAGCCGACCATCTATACCTCGGCCCTTCTCGATGACGGACGACGCAATATGGTGCTGACCGGCATTATCGAGACCGGCTGCCCGGTGCACATCATCCAGGGCAAGCAGGACCCGGACGTGCCCTATAAGCACGCGCTGAAGCTGATGTCGCATTTGCCGGCCGACGATGTCGTGCTGACGCTGGTGCAGGATGGCGACCACCGGCTTTCGCGACCGGAGGACATTGCCCGCATGCTGACCGCGCTTTCCGGCCTTCTGGAGACCGCCGCAGAACATCGCGCCGGTTAACCATTTCTTAAGATCTCGGTCCGCGCACCCCTCACGCTGATTGACTCACCGCCCTATTTCTCCTTAACTCTTTGTTAAGAATTCAAGGGCGGATGGGTATAGCGTGCCTCGTTTGGATAGACTGATCATCTCGGCTTTCTGCGCCATTATGGGCCTCGGCTTCGCGACGCCCGCGCTTGCCGCATCGGCCATGCCGGTGGGCGGGGTCACGTCCCAGCCGATCGGCCATTTCGAGTTCTGCGAACAGCACCGCCGCGATTGCGCGCCCCACACCGCCAGCACGATTGCCGCGCGGCTGACGAATTTCGGCTGGAAGACGGTGGTTGCCGTCAACAGCGCGGTCAACGCCGAAATCGAGCCGATGACCGATGAGGAGCTTTACGGCCGCGAGGAAGTCTGGGCCTATCCCGATAGCGGCGCCGGCGACTGCGAGGATTTCGTGCTGGAAAAGCGCCGCCGTCTGATGAAGGCCGGCATCGCCGCCTCCGACCTCTTGATCACCGTGGTGCGCAAGCCCAATGGCGAAGGCCATGCGGTGCTGACGCTGCGCACCAATGACGGCGATTTCATCCTCGACAACCTGAACGACGATGTGCTGGCCTGGTCGGATACGCCCTACACCTTCCTCAAGCGTCAGGCGTCCTTCGACAGCGGTCGCTGGGTCAAGGTCGAAACCGGAACCGATCTGCCGGTCGCCTCGTTGCGTTGACATCAGCCTCAGGCCAGGCGCCTGGGCCCGAGACAGGCGTGACACATGAAGATTGACACATCCTCCCCGATCGTTGTCCTAACCGGCGCCGGCATTTCGGCGGAATCCGGCCTTGCGACATTCCGCGATCAGGGCGGGCTCTGGGAGGGGCACAGCATCGAGGATGTCGCGACCCCCGAGGGTTTCCATAAAAACCCTGACCTGGTGTTCGATTTCTACAATATGCGCCGCCGCGAGGCCGCGAAGGCTTCGCCCAATGCCGCCCACAACGCGCTTGCCGCACTGGAAAACGCCTGGGACGGCGATTTCCTGCTGATCACCCAGAATGTCGACGACCTGCATGAACGGGCCGGCTCCAAAAGGATGTTGCACATGCATGGCCGGCTCGATTCCGCGCTGTGCTACGAATGCGGCAGCCACCAGCACTGGGAAGGCGATCTCGATCGGGACTGTTTCTGCTCAAGCTGCAGCCGTCCTTCGCTGCGCCCGGATATCGTCTGGTTCGGCGAGATGCCCTACGATATGGACGCGATCGAGGTCGCGCTGGAAAAGGCGGCCCTGTTCGTGGCGATCGGCACCTCCGGCACGGTCTATCCCGCCGCCGGCTTCGTGGCGGGGGCTGCGGCCGCCGGCGCGCATACGGTCGAGATCAATCTCGAAGCAACCGGCAACAGCCTGTTCAGCGAATGCCGGACCGGTTCGGCCTCGACCGCCGTTCCGGACTTTGTCGCGACGCTTATTGGCAAGAAACCCTGATTACCCGTTTGACCTTTGACGATTTCGGACTTAGAATTATTCTAAACTAAAACCGGAATCAGTCCCATGGTCCTGCCCCTTTTTGGTCGCGCCAAGCGCGACTTCTCGTCCTTGAGCGAAGCCGAAATACTGGCGCTTGCGATTTCATCCGAGGAGGACGATGCGCGCATCTACAAGGCCTATGCCGCCCACCTGCGCGGCGAGTACCCCGACAGCGCCCGGATTTTCGATGAGATGGCGGAGGTTGAGGACAGTCACCGGCGCATGCTGATCGACATGTTCAAGCGCCGCTTCGGCGATGACATACCGCTGGTCCGGCGCGAGCATGTGCGCGGCTTCATCGAACGCCGGCCCGACTGGCTGATGAAGACGCTGTCGCTGGACAAGATCCGCCGCCAGTCGGTGCTGATGGAGGAACAGGCCCAGCGCTTCTACCGCGCCGCCATGAACGAGGTTTCCGACGCCGATACCCGCAAGCTGCTCGGCGATCTAGCCATCGCCGAGGAGGCGCATGAGGAGCTCGCCGAGACGCTGACCGAGAAACACGCGCCGGAAGGCGTGCGCGACGAGGAGGCCGCCAAGGAGCACCGCCAGTTCCTGCTGACCTGGGTGCAGCCGGGCCTTGCCGGGCTGATGGACGGTTCGGTTTCGACGCTGGCGCCGATCTTCGCCGCCGCCTTCGCCACGCAGGATACCTGGCAGACCTTCCTGATCGGCCTGTCGGCCGCCGTCGGCGCCGGCATTTCCATGGGCTTCACCGAGGCGGCCCATGACGACGGCAAGCTTTCGGGCCGCGGCTCGCCGATCAAGCGCGGCATCGCCTCCGGCGTGATGACCACGCTTGGCGGGCTCGGCCACGCGCTACCCTATCTTATTCCGGACTTCTGGACCGCGACGATCATCGCCATTGTCGTCGTGTTCTTCGAGCTCTGGGCGATCGCCTTCATCCAGAACAAATATATGGAAACTCCGTTCATGCGCGCCGCCTTCCAGGTCGTGCTGGGCGGCGGCCTGGTGCTGGCCGCCGGCATGATCATCGGCAGCGGCTGAGGGGGGCACCCGGCTTGGCCTTTGTGTTGCGGGCGGCTTCAGCCGTAGCTGCGGGTCGATCGCGCGCATGTCATGCACGGTGACGCCCGCATTGCGGATCGTCGCGCGTTCGGCCGGATCGACGCTGCGGATGCCGATCATGCAGACATTTTTCGGATCGACCGGCGCGGCGAGCGGCGGAAACACGCCCTCGAAACCCGGCTGGCCGGTGAAATAGGCGGCCGGCGTGCCGTGCAGATTGCCGCTGTCGGTCGTCTCGAGCGTGTGGAAATCCGTATGGGCATCGAGCCACAGCACGAAAAGCGGTCGGCCCTCTTCCTGCGCCCGCCGCGCAACGCCGGCGACGCTTGCCGCCGCCATCACGTGATCGCCGCCCATGAAGATCGGCAGGCCGTCCGCGGAAATTTCGAAGGCCTTTTCGACCAGCGCATCGAGCCAGGACACGGTTTCGCTCAAGGCCTTGAGCTTGGCGTTGGGATGGGAGACGGCGCGTTCGGCGGCAGGCGTCAGATCGCCGAGATCGCGCACGGTATGGCCGAGCCCCCTCAGCGCCTCAGCAAGGCCCGCGGCTCTCAACCCGTTGGGCCCCATATTGCAGCCCTTGCGCCCCGAGCCGCACTCGACCGGCACGCCCAGCAAGATACAGTCCATGTCATTCTCCACAGCCCTGCCGAAGAATCGGGCATCCGGCGCATGCAAACACGAATGATCGTAAAAGAGAACTGTCACAACGCCATGAATTACAGGAGCCATGCGTCAGCAGGAATATCGATCCGGGCCGGTTCTGTGCTATTTGATGTCGAAGGGAAACGGCGAGGCATGAATTGAGAAGGCAGCATGGATGAAATCTGTTTGAGCGACGCCCGGCAATCGGCCGGCCGTTTTTTCCAGAAGATGACCAAGCCGGTCTTCGCCTTCATCCTGCTGATCACCTCCCTTGCCGCCAGTCCGCTTGCGGCCGAACCGGTCGACCTGACCGATGAGGAGCGGGCCTATATCGCCGCTCACCGCGTGGCGACCATCGGGCTCGTGGCCGACAACGAGCCGTATTCCTTCTACCTCAATGGCAAGATCATGGGCTGGTCGGTGGACGTGCTGGACGCGATCTCCGGAATGACCGGTCTCGATTTCGCGGTCCGGCTGGGCTCGTGGCCGGAAATCTACGGCCAGTTCCGCCAGGGCGGGCTTGACGTGATCGCCGACATCTCCTTCACCGAGGAGCGG
>MDSV01210062.1_pt1 | contig 16857 bp, 11 predicted proteins | sample 810851 | NCBI WGS metagenome assembly MDSV01 (sample SAMN05326640, study PRJNA326480) | marine metagenome | isolation source: seawater | place: Atlantic Ocean: North East | collected 2012 | reverse complement strand
GCGCTCGCCTGGGTTACGGCTCTGGTTGATGACTTACCGGACTTAGAGCGGAGATCGTGCGCGAGATCGCCCCGCGTGTGTCCCTCGTGCGTGCGTGCGTGTAGCTTCCCGGGACTTCAAGAGATCGCCCCTACTGTCGGCGGCCGCGCGCCCGGCGCTCAGCGCATCTCCGGGTGGCGGTTGATGTGCAGGTGGGCGTTGCCGACGTGGTTCGGGTCGGGGAACGAGAGGATCGGGTCGCCACGCCGCCACGTTCGCGTCGCCGATCGTCGGCGTGCGCTCGGCGACGCGGCGCCACGTACCCCAGGTCAAGGCTATCCGGGTAACCGTTTGAGCTTGCGAGTTACATCAAGTCGATAACACACATCGAATCAGTCAGCGTCAGTCAGCGTTCGTGGCGCTACCCCGCTCCCTCTCTCCCCTGCGGCGTCGCCGCCTTTCTTCAAATGTTGGCCGATCTTCAAACGGCCTGTTTGGCCATCTCCACCTTCACCTCCGTCGGTCGGGCGGGCGACGTCGTCGTCCCCTCAGAGTGCTTCACGATCGCCGACGGCTTCGCCGCCGACTTCGAGCGCGACTGACACATGACGAAGACGATGACGACGCCGATGAGGAGCATGACGGCGGAGACGCCCCCGACGACGCCGCCGATCACCGCCGCGCTCGTGCCGTCGCCGTCGCCGCCGCCGTCCTGGCCGGCCTCGACCGACTCGCCCGGCGGCGCTGGTGGCGCCGCCATCGCCTCGGCGGAGACAAGGTCGTAGTCGGCGGAGATGCGGACCGCCTCGTCGGTGGCGGCGAGGAGTTCCTCCAGGTACTCGACCGATTCGGAGGCGGAGGGCTCGCCCTGCTGCATCCCCGGCGCGTCGATGATGCGCACATCGACGACGACCGAGCCCTCGACGACGGCGTCGATGATCACGCGCCACGCCGAGATGTCGAGCTTCTGTGCGAGTGCCTTGCGCAGCCCGTCCTTCCACGCCTCGTTCACCTCGGAGAGCGTCGCGTCGATCGTGAGCTTCACCACGCGCGCGCGCGTCGCCGGCGGCGCCGGCGGCGGCGGCGGTGCAGGCGACGGCGGCTTCGGCGGCGGCGGGTTCGGGTTCGGCGGCGGCGGCGGCGGTGACGGCGGCGGCGGGTTCGGCTTCGGCGGCGGCGGCGGCGGCGAGGGCAAGCGAATGAATCCGGTGCCGCCGCCGCTCTGCGTCGGCGGCGGGGGCGGTGACTTGTAGTTGCAGTGCGAACGAATCGCCTTCGAGCGGGATTCCATGTCAGTGCAGATCACGTCGGCGGCGCGGCGGGCGTTCTTCGAGTGCAGAGCGACAAGAGGGAGGGAGGCTTCGGCGCCGACGCCCACACCCTCATTGAGGGGCGCCGGCAGCCGAAAAAGCTGGTCGCGGGTGTCGTTGCCGCCGTAGTTGGCGCCGCCCTCCTCGAGGTACAGCGCCTCGCCCATCCGGCGGCCGGCGTCGCACACGATGACGCACGCCTTCGACCCATCGTCCCAGACGGTGTCGTCGCCGCACACGACGTCCGACCCGGCGGAGATGCCGCCGGCGCAGCACGAGCTGCACTCGGAGCAGCCCATGAACTCGAGGAGGGAGCACGGGATGTGCTTGTAGTAGCTGCACGACTTGAGCGTCCGGCCGATCGTGCACGTCCCCTGGCAGTTGGGCGGGACGTCGGACTCCTCGCAGGTCGCGAGCTCCTCCTTCACCTTGTTGAGCTCGTCGATGGCCTTCTGAAGGTCGGCGACGCTCGAGATCGCCGAGGCGCCACCCTGGCACGGCTTTTCCTCTGACACGAACTGGAGGGGAGGTGGGGAGGTGAGGGGTTGAAGAGGTGGAGGAGGGATGTGGTGTGTGTGTGTGTGTGGGAAGGGTGGAGGGTGGGAGGGGGAAAGGGGGGATGTGGGGGGATGTGGGTGAGCCCACCTGGAGGTACGACCAGCCGGCGAGCCAGTTCTCGTTGCCAAAGGCGCCCTTGAAGCCGACATCGTCAAACCACTCGTCAGGGATGGCGTCGAGTCCCGAGTACGCCGAGCCGCCGCACGCGGGGCGCGGGTCGTACGGCTCGGTGGCGATGTTGGCAAGCATCGGGTCCTCGCTCACCGTCTTAAGGGCGCCGCCGGCAGGGCACTGGTTGTCGACGGCGCCGCCCGCCTTCGCGACAACAATGTTGTTCTCCGAGAAGAAAAGGTAGCCCTCGCTCGACTGCGTCGCCGTCGAGCCCGTGCCGATGTCGGCCTCGAGGTCGAGCGTCTGAGTGATCGTCTGATCGCCGCACTGGTTGATGTACACGCCCTTGTCCGTCGGGTTGAGAATGATGCCATTGCCAAACTTGCCGCCGGTGCCCTCGCGCAGATTCATCGTCGCCCCGTGCTGGTGCGCCACCTGGTGGCCCACGAAGAGGAAGTTGTAGAACTGCGGGTGCGAGCGCGGCTGCGTGTTGTACAGCTTGGCGCCTGAGGCCGTCTTGATCACTTTGCCGTCCATCTCGGTCGCGTGGCCGCCGTCGTCGGCGAGCATCGCGAAGAGGAACTGGCCCTTGCCTTGGTAGCCCTGGTCGGTGTCGAACGCGTCGTCGCGGCCGAAGAGCACCGAGAGGTACTTGACGTTCACCGTGCCGCCGAAGAACTCGAAGCCGTCGTCCTTGTTGTACGCCACCTCACAGAAGGAGACCTGCGTGCCCGAGCCGACGCCGCCGAAGGTCATGCCGTTGATCTCGTTGTCGGCACCGATCGACGAGCCGCCGTGCCAAACGCGCACGTACGTGAGCGAGCCCGAGTTGTCCATCGGGTCGATGCCGCCGTACTCGCCCGAAGCGCCCGCCGGGATGTTCTCAGGCTCGAGGCCCTCGATCGATGTCTTCCAGTACACTCCGTTCTCGTTCGCCGGGTTGGCGGTGGGCGCCTTGCCGAGTACGATGATGCCGCCCCACTTGCCCGTCTTGCCGAGCTTGATTGCTCCCTTCGCGTCGTTGGTGTCCGCCTCCGAGAGCTCCGCCGACTCGAGAGCGCTCTCGGCGAGGATCGTCGTGAACGTGATCGGTTGGGTCTCGGTGCCGTCGGCGAAGATCTTCCCACCGCGCTGCACGATGACGGCGGGCGCGACACCGCCGTACGCCTGGGGCAGGCCGTACACGACGGCGCCCTTGGCGATGGAGAGCGTCTTGTCGGCGGGCACGAAGAGCTGCTCGGTGAGCAGGTAGTGCTTGCCGGTGGCGAGGCCGAGGTCCTCCTTGAGCACGCCGCCGATCACGCCCGGGTTGTCCTGGATCGTCACGAAGGGCGACTCGGGGAGCGACGAGCACGAGCCTCCCGCCATGTGCCCCGAGCAGTCGAGCCACGACCACCCCTTCATCCAGTTGTCGGCGGTGTCCGATGACTTGAATGCACCCGAGCACGAGACGCGATCGTACCAGGAGTCCCACGCGCTCGAGTCGGCGACGTTCATCGATGAACACGCTTGGCCGTTGGAGGTGGGCATGGGGTCGAAGTTATCCTCGAGGGTCCGCCAGTCGAGCTTCCCCTTCGTCACCCTCTTGAAGCCGGGGTTCGCCGAGTTGCCGCCGAGCGCCGCCGCCGCCGGGCAGCGGTACGCCGTCGCCTCGCCTTTCGGGCAGTCGTACACAAAGTTCTTCTCGGAGAAGTAGAGGTAGCCTGCCGCCGACGACGAACCCGCCGCGCCGGTGCCGATGTCGGCACCCGACGGGATCGCCGACGATGTCGAGTAGAAGGAGAGCGACTTGTCGGTGACCGTGTCGTCGCAGTGGGCCTTGCCGCACAGGTTGACGCAGTGCGAGACGTTGAGGCCGACATCGCGGCCGTACGCGAGCACGACGTTCTCAAACTTGCCGCCGGTGCCCTCGCGCAGGTGCATGAGCCCCTTCGAGCCGCCGCCGCTCGTGCCGTCGCCGATGATCGTCATCGAGGTGAACTGCGGGTGCGAGCGAGGCTGCGAGTTGACGTCGTTCGAGCCGCCGATCTTGTTCTGGTTGTCCATCTCCGTGCCGTGGCCGCCCTCCACGCCGAGCATCGCGAAGAGGAACTGGCCCTTGCCCTGGTAGCCCTTGTCCGAGTCGAACGCGTCGTCGCCGACGAAGAGCACCGAGAGGTACTTGACGTTCACCGTGCCGCCGAAGAACTCGAAGCCGTCGTCCATGTTGAAGGCGACCTCGCAGTGCTCGACGACGGTGCCGCTGCCGACGCCGCCGAAGGTGATGCCGTTGATCTCGTTGTCGGCGCCGATCACCGCGCCGCCGTGCCAGACGCGCACGTACTTGAGGACGCCGCTCGAGTCGGCGGGGTCGGAGCCGCCGTACGAACCCTCGCCGTCGGGGAGGCCCTCGATCGAAGGGTCGGAGGCGTATGACGTCGGCGCCTTGCCGAGGAGGATGAGGCCACCCCACTGGCCGCGCGTCTCCTTCACCGACGTCGCGTCAGCGGCGTTCGAGTCGGTCACCGCCGACGCCGAGGAATCCTTCTCCGGGTTGAGCGCCGTGAACGTGATCGGCGCGTCGGCGCTGCCCTCGGCGACGATATTCGCGCCGCGCTCGACGATGATCGCCGGCGCCTTGCCATCGATGCCGCGCATGATCGACGAGACGGTCACACCGGCGCCGATCGAGAGCGTCGCGCCGTTTTTCACAAAGATCTGGCACGCGAGGATGTAGATGTTCCCCGCGGGCCACGTCGTGTCCTCGGTGATGTCGCCGCAGAGCGTGTACGGTGTGTTGTCGGCCGTCGGGCACGTCACCTCGCTCGAGACAAAGCCGGGGTGGCGGTCGGTGTTCCAGATAGACCAGCCGTCGAGCCAGTTGTCCTGCGACGGGAAGGCGCCCATCGAATCGACTGCATCATACCACGACGACACCTGCGACTCCGGCGTGTCGCGCGCGTGCGTGTACGCCTCCGAGCCGCAGCCAGCACGGACCTCGAGCGGCACGCCCGACTCCTCGGTGTAGTAGCCGCCCGCGAGGTACGGGTTGGCCGACGAGGCGGAGAAGCCGGGGTTCGAGCACGGCGACTTGTACATGAACTGGTTGCCCACGCCCGAGCCGTGGATGATGTTGTTCCTTGAGAAGTAGAGGTACCCAGGATTCTTCTGGTCGATGCCCGACGGCATCGTCGGCGTGCGCTGCTCTGACGAGCACTCATCCTGGTAGACACCCGGGTGCTGGCCGTCGAGGTTCGTCATGATGATGTTGCCAAACTTGCCGCCGGTGCCCTCGCGCAGCCGCATCATCGCGGCACTGCCGCCTTGTCCTGCACTCTTCTGGTTGGCGCCGCCGCCGATGAGCGTCATCGAGTAGAACTGCGGGTGCGAGCGCGGGAACTTGCTGTCGTACTTCGAGTCCATCTCGGTGGCGTGGCCGCCCTCACGGCCGAGGATGCCGAAGAGGAACTGGCCCTTGCCCTGGTAGCCCTGGTCAGTATCGAAGCAGTCGTCGCCAACAAACATGACCGAGAGGTACTTGACGTCCACCGTGCCGCCGAAGAACTCGAAGCCGTCGTCGGCGTTGTACGCCACCTCGCAGTGGTCCACCGTCGTGCCCGAGCCGACGCCGCCGAAGGTCATGCCGTTGATCTCGTTGTCGTTGCTCACATAGGCGCCGCCGTGCCACACGCGCACGTACTGGATCACACCCGAGCTGTCTGCCGCGTCGGTGCCGCCGTACGCACCTGACGCGCCCGGCGGCACCTCACCAGGCCCAAAGCCCTCGATCACCTTCGAGGTCGACTCGGTCGTCGGCGCGTCGCCGAGGACGATGAGGCCACCCCATTTGCCGCGCTCGCCGAGCGTGATCTCCGAGTACGTGTTCGAGTCGGAGAGGAAGGTTGCGTCAGACATGAGCACTGACTCGCCGAGGATCGTCGTCATCGTGATCGGCGCCTCCTTCGTGCCCGCCGCGTTGATAGTCGCGCCGCGCTGAACGATGACCGACGGCGCGCCGGCGTTGACGGGCGGCAGCGCGTAGATCGTCGTGCCCGCCTCGATCGTCAGCGTCGCACCCGACGTCATGAAGAGCTGAGACGCAAGAACGTAGTCCTTGTTCGATGAGAGCGTCATCGAGCCGCTCTGCGGCCCGCCACTGATCGTTTCCACCTCCTTGCCGCCGGCGCCGAGCATCGCGAAGGGCGTCCAGTCGACGCCCGTCGAGCACGTGCCATCGGCCATGCGGCCGGCGCAGTCGAGCCACGACCAGCCGCGCAGCCAGTTGTCCTCGACCGCCGAGCCGCCAAAAGCGCCCTTGCAGTCGACGGCCTCAAAGAACTTCGGGTCGACGACAGTCGCGTCGTCGGTCGACGTCATGCACATCTTGCCTGTCGTCGACGGCAGCGGGTTGAACGCCGACGAGAGCACCGTGTAGTCGAGCGCGTTCGCGTCGACGTGGGCGAAGCCGGGGTCGGCCTCGATGACGACCGGCTTGACGTCGTCGGCGTCGAAGTTGGGGTTGTTCATGCAGTCCGTGTCGAAGGTGTTGAACGAGTCGCCCGCGTAGTCGACGCCATAGATTATGTTGTTGTCCGAGAAGTACAGGTAGCCGTCGCTGCTTTGCGTGCCACGAGCGCCCGTGCCGATCGAGATCGCCGTGTTAAGGATCGTGTTGTCGTCGGCGTCCCTCGTCGTGGGCAGCTTCGTGTAGAAGCCCGCGCGCGAGCAGCACTCCTGCTTGGTCTTCCCCGAGCACTTGTCGACGTTGAGGCCGAGGCCGCGGCCGTACGCGAGCACGACGTTCCCAAACTTGCCGCCGGTGCCCTCGCGCAGCCGCATCAGCCCGTCCTTCTTGTTCGAGTTGGCGCCGCCGCCGATGATCGTCATCGAGTAGAATTGCGGGTGCGAGCGAGGCTGCTTGTTGTACTTGCCGTCCATCTCGGTGCCGTGGTGGCCCTCGTTGCCAATCATCGCGAAGAGGAACTGGCCCTTGCCCTGGTAGCCCTGGTCGGAGTCGAACGCGTCGTCGCCGACGAAGAGCACCGAGAGGTACTTGACGTTCACCGTGCCGCCGAAGAACTCGAAACCGTCGTCGGCGTTGAAGGCGACCTCGACGTACTCGACGACGGTGCCGCTGCCGACGCCGCCGAACGTGATGCCGTTGAGCTCATTGTCCGCCGCAATGGCCGCGCCCGCGTGCCACACGCGCACGTACCGCAGCACGCCCGACGCGTCGTACGGGTCGACGCCGCCGTAGCCGTAGCCGTCGAGGCCCTCGATCTCCTTCGTCTCCGACTCGGTCGTCGGCGCCTTGCCGAGGATGACGATCCCGCCCCACTTGCCGCGCGTCTCTTTGGCCGCCGTCGTGCCCGACGCTGCGTTCGAGTCGACGACGATCGTGCCGTCGGACGACGACGTCGGGTTGATTGCGGTGAACGTGATCGGCAGGTCGGTGTCGCCGTCGGCGACGATGCGGCCGCCCTTGTTGACAACAATCACGGTCGGTTTCTTCGCCTGCGTCTCCGGGATCGCGTAGATCGTCACGCCGGCGGCGATCGTGAGGACGGCGCCGTCCTCAACGAAGAGCTGGCACGAGAGGATGTATATCGGCCCGGGCATCAGCGTCACCGACGACGTTAGCTTCACCGTGTCCTTGCCGTCGCACAGGTTGAACGGCTGGTTCTCGTCGAACTTCATCGCCTCACCGTTCATAATCATCTCCCCGCTCTTGTCGAGGGCGGTATCACCGCACTCGTACGTCGATGAGACGAAGCCACCGTACCTGGAGCGTGGGATATGGGGGTGTGGGGGATGCGGGGGGTGGGGGAGGAACGGGGATGCGGGAGGGGAGGGGGAGGGGGAGGGGGGCGCACTCGGGCTCGTTGATGATCGACCAGCCGTCGAGCCAGTTGGTCTCGCCGAAGGCGCCCTTGTAGCCCGCCTCGTCCATCCCGCCCCATGCCGATACCGACTCGACGTCAGTGTACGCCGAGCCACCGCAGATCGGGCGCGGATCGAGGGGGAGCTTCATCACGCGGCTGTCGTCCTCGAAGTAAGTCCACTCGTGGTGGGAGGCGAGGAGAAGCGGGTTCTCCTGGTACGCCGTCCACGACTTCGCCTTCGCGTCGCACGAGTCGCCGATGTTGAAGAGGTTCTTTGGCTCGGGCACGCCGGCGATCACGTTCTTCTTCGAGAAGTACAGGTAGCCGGCGTCGCCGGAGCACGTGTCGGCGTCGGCGGGCGCCGAGCCGTCGTAGTCGGTCGCCTGCGCCTGGCGGCAGCCTGAGCGGTCCCCGACCGCCGTCAGATCGGCGGGCAGGTCCTGGAGCAGCTCCTCCGAGCCGCACGTGTCGATCGTCACGCCGAAGTCCGTCGGGTTCACCATCAGGATGTTCGCAAACTTGCCGCCTGTGCCCTCGCGCAGGCGCATCAGGCCGCCGGTGCGCCCGTGCTCGGGGCCGCCGCCGACGATCGTGAAGTGCGAGACCGCCGGGTGCGAGCGCGGCTGCGCGTCCACCCTCTTCGCGCCTGCCTTGTTCTTGTTGAGCGAGTCCATCTCGGTCGCGTGGTTGCCCGCAGACCCGAGCATCGTGAAGAGGAACTGCAGGTTGCCCTGGTAGCCCTGGTCGGTGTCGAACGAGTCGTCGCCGCCCCAGAGCACCGAGAGGTACGAGGCGCTCACCGTGCCGCCGAAGAACTCGAAGCCGTCGTCGGCGTTGTACGCCACCTCGCAGTGGTGCACCGTCGTGCCCGAGCCGACCGCGCCGAAGGTGATGCCGTTGATCTCGTTGTCGGCGCCGACCACCGCGCCGCCGTGCCACACGCGCACGTACGTGAGGACGCCGCCGTTGTGGTTCGGGTCGATGCCGCCGTAGCCGCCCTTGGTGGAGTCGATGCCCTCGATCGACTTCTGCTTGTAGTTCGACGACGGCGCGTCGCCGAGGAGGATGAGGCCACCCCACTTGCCACGCTTGCCGAGGGCAATCGTCCCCGAGAGAGAGTTCGAGTCGGTCATCTGTGGAGCAGGTGGCATGGAGGTGGAGGAGGTGGCATGGAGGTGGTGAAGGTGGCGGCGGCGGCGGCGGCGGCAGCGGGGGCGGCGGCGGCGGGGGCGGCGGCGGGGGCGGGCGCCCACCTCCGTCGCCGTCGAGTAGAGCGCCTCCTCCGAGAGGATCGACGTCATCGTGATCGGCGCGGTCGGCGTGCCCGCCGCGTTGATCTTGCCGCCCTTCTCGACGATCACCGCCGGGGCCGCGCCCACCGTCGCCCCGAGCGATGAGTCGTACATGCTTGGCTTCGGAAGGCCGTAGATGGTCGTGCCCGCCTCGACCGTCAGCGTGCCCGAGACGAACACCTGCGAGGTCAGGAGGTACTGGTATTTCTTCTCGAGCGAGAGAGTGGTGACGTCGCCGCCGAGCACGCGGTAGTCGCCGCCGAAGTCCGTCGTGTCGGTCACCGTCTTGAACGGGGTGATGTCGACGTTCTGCGTGCAGATGTTCGAGGCACCCGACGGCTTGAGGAGACCCTTGCAGTCGAGCCACGACCAGCCCTCGAGCCAGTACTCGCCCGACGTCGACGGGAAGGCGCCCTTGCACTGCGGCGTCGAGTCGAACCACGCGTCCGCCGTCTTCGGGTTGTCGGTGTTCGAGCACGCCATCCCCGTCGGCCGCGGGTCGAGCGAGCCGGCATTGATCGTCTTGTAGTCGAGCTTCGCGCGGTCGACTTGCTGGAAGGGGCTCGAGGTCGACGACTTGAACGTGAAGGGGCGCGAGGCGCACGAGCCCGAGAGCGAGGTGAGGCCGCCGTTCGTGTCGCCGTCGGCGCCCGTCTCGTGGACGACGGTGTTCCCCGAGAAGGCGAGGTAGTCTTCACCGCTGGGGAAGGAGGTCATCGACGTCTGGAACGCCTCCGACGAACAGTCGGTCTGCTTGACGGCGAACGAGTCCTTCTTGTTGTTGCCGCCGTTGGCGGCGTGCGCGCCGTGCGCTAGCACGATGTTGCCGAACTTGCCGCCGGTGCCCTCGCGCAGCCGCATCAGCCCGCCGTGGCCGGCGCCCGACGCGCCGCCGCCGATCACGGTCATGCCGTACACCTCCGGGTGCGAGCGCGGGTAGGCGCTGTCCTCTTTCGAGTCCATCTCGGTGCCGTGGTTCGCCTCGTCGCCGAGCATCGTGAAAAGGTACTGCATCTTGCCCTGGTAGCCCTGGTCGGTGTCGAACGAGTCGTCGCCGCAGAAGATCGCCGAGAGGTACTTGACGTTCACCGTGCCGCCGAAGAACTCGAAGCCGTCGTCGAAGTTGAAGGCGACCTCGGCGTACGACACCTGGGAACGGGGGTGGGGCGGTGGGGACGGTGGGGCGCTGTGGCTGGGCGAGTTCGGTCGGTCGATCGGTGGGGGTGGGGTTGGGGGGCGAGGGGCGAGGGGGCGATGCGAGATGGTGCACAGGCGCGGCGGCGCGCGGCGGCGCGCGGCGCGGCGCACGTCGGTGCCGCTGCCGACGCCGCCAAAGGTGATGCCGTTGAGCTCGTTGTCGGCGGAGATCTGGCCGCCGCCGTGCCAGACGCGTACATACTTGAGGACGCCCGAGTTGTCGGAGGCGTCGCTGCCGCCGTACTTGCCCGTCGGCGAGACCGTCGCGCCGTTGCACTCGGGGTCGGCCGGGCACGAGGGGAGGTTGCTCGCCTCGAGGCCCTCGATGTTCTTGAGGCCGGAGTTGCTCGTCGGCGCCTTGCCGAGGAGGACGAGCCCGCCCCACTTGCCGCGCGTCTCCGTCTTCGACGTCGTTCCGACGGCGTTGGCCGTGTCGGTGACGCCGGTCGCGTCGTCGGAGACCGTCGGGTTGATCGCCGTGAAGGTGATCGGCTTCTCGCGCGTGCCCTCCTGCGAGAGCGCGGGGGGAGGGAAGGGGGGGGTCGAGCCCAGCGGCGACTCGGGGAGGGTTGGGGGGTCGCGCGTGCGCGCCGCCGGCGGGCGGCGGCGGCGCCGGGGCGCGCGCACCGCGTCGATCTTCGCGCCCTGCTCGATGACGAGCACGGAGAGCTTGCCGTCCTCATCCTTGGGGATGGCGTAGATGGTCGTGCCCGGCTCGATCGTCAGCGTCGCCGGCGCGACGACGAAAACTTGGCCGGTGAGGATGTACGTCACGTCCGCCTTGAGCGTGCGGTCAGTGTCGATGACGCCGCGCAGGCTCACGGCGGAGTCCGATTGGTCGATGGAGACGCTAGCCGCCTGGGGGGGTGTCCGACGTGTGAGCGAGAATTGCGTGCGCCGCTTGAAAAGGGGCGCGGCCGGTTGTGCGCGCGCGGAGGGACCCGCGCGAAATTTGGTTAGCGGCGGGTTGAGGAGCGCCGGGGCATCGCGCAAAAAATGCGCGACGAAAGATGAGACCACCAGAGATTTCACGAGGGACAGTCCATCCGCCCGAGGCGCCGTCGACAGGCGACGATTGGGCGGCGCGCGCGCGCGGCGCGTCGCGGCAGGTGTCTGCGCACCGTGGCGACGAGCGCGAGCGCGAGGGCGCGGAGCATCGTGAAGAGAGATTGGGAATTCGTCGGCCGTGAGGGGTATTCTGTCGGGGGCCGTCGGCCCACTCTTCACAGCAAAGTTGGGATCGGCCTCCCGTCGGCCTGGTGGAGGTATGAATAGCATGGCCGCCACTTTTCTCATTCTTGGGCTCGTTCTCCTAGCGACCGCGAAGGACGACGCCACCGCGCTCGACCAGGAGCTGTACGATGCATGCGCGCAGAAGGTGCCGCCAGTGCCCCTCGCCGATGTGGAGGCGCTCCTCGAGAAGGGCGCGAACGCTTCGTTCATCGGTGAGTACGACTACACGCCGCTGATGTGGGCGGGCGTGCGCCACCGGCCGGACCTGTCGGCGACGCTCCTCGCGGCCGGCGCGAACACCGAGACTACCAACGTGTGGGGCCGCAACGCTGCCTTCATCGCCATCTGGGAGAATCAGTCCGAGATCATCGCGCAGTTCCTCGAGCGCGGCATGAACATCTCGGCGGCGGCGGAGCACGACGGCTGGACCGCGCTGCACAAGGCGGCGGAGATGGACCACGCCGCGATCGTGCGGATGCTCCTCGCCAAGGGCGCCGACCCGCTAGCGCGGACGCTGCCGAACGAGGAGGACGGCGACGACGAGGTGCGCCGCCGCCGCCGCCCGCCAACGCCGCCACTGCCGCCGCGCGCGCCCGCGCCCGCGCGCGCGCCCGACGCCCGATCGTGCCGCGTCGATCCTAGGAGGGCAAGACGCCGCTGGAGGTGGCGAAGTCGGAGGCGGTGCGCGAGCTGCTGCGCGAGGCGATGGCGGCGGCCCTCCTGCCGTCGCTTCACTATCCTCCTACGCCGCCCGCGGTCGAGACGGCCGAGGCGGAGGCGGGCGGCGCGGACGAGCCGCTAAAGGATGAGGTCTAGCGCCGCGTATGAGAGGTAGCAAAACCTTGTTAGCTGACACGACCTCTAGCCTACCTACGCTTAGAGCTCCTGCTTCGTCGGGTCCTCGGGCTGGAGCGCCTGCTTCTCGCCGCGCTTCCGCTTCCGCTTGTACCCCACCTTGCCCTCGCTCATCTCGGCGCGCCCCTCGTTGAGCTTCACCTCGTGCTTGATCATCCGCCCCTTCCGCTGCTGCCCGCCGGTCTGCGCCCGGACGTCCTCGTGGAGCCGCCGGTGCGCCTCCTTGAACTTGTCGGCGTCCATCACCTCGTCGCACAGCCCATCCTCCGCGCAGTCGTCGAGCGCCGGCCGCACCATGTTGACGACGCCCGTCGTCGCCTCGCGCCGCGCCTCGCGATTCGTCTTCAAGTCGGCGTTCGGCGGCCAGCTGCTCCACGCCGCGTGCGGCCGGAGCGCCGGCGGCCCGCGCGGGTCGGCGTCGCGCTTCGGCAGCATGAGCAGCACGTGCGGCAGCGTGCCGCCGAGCGTGTCGTCGCCGAGCGTGCCGTCGTCCGCGTCGCCGACGAAGCCGATGTAGAGCGGCATCTCCCTGCCGAGCTCCGAGGCGACGGCGCCGGCGAGTGGGCCCACCGAGAAGGCGTCGTCCGGCCGCGCGAACACGAGCAGCGCGCCGACGCGCCCGCCGAACATCGCGCTCGTCTGCTTCACGTTGCTCCGCCAGCCCTTCGAGGTGATCGGAAACGTGAGGGTGACGTTGCGCCGCAGCGCAGGCTCGTCCGCCGCGCTCGCGAGCGCCGCGACGAGCGCCGCGAGGAGCCGTGCGGCTTGAGCGGCCATTGGAGGCGCTCAGATGGACCCACGGCGTCGGCCGCACTTCACAATTTCACACGCGCATGCCGCCGCCGACGGGATCCGTCCGTGCTGTGAACTGAATTGTACTTTACAGAGCTCTACGGCTTTACGGCTCTACTGTAGTCAGACCCGCTGGTGTTCTGGTGTACTATCCAGGATAGTAGAGATCTGAGGTCCGCAACTGTTGAGCAGCAATGCCACACACACACTCGAGCGTTGCCAGAATGGCATCTTTGTTCTCCTCACGTCACCTTACCTCACGAATGCCGGAGCGCGGGCGCAGACGATGGGTCCCACGCCCCGGCGCACGCTTGGCGCGCGGGCGCGGAGCGCCGGCCGCGGACTTAGACGCCCGACATCTGGATGTCGGCCTTGGCGCCCCTCTTCTTCTCCATGTCGAGCGTCTGGAACATGGGCTGGCCCCGCTTCTCCTTCCTGATCATGCAGCAGACGAGGATGCCGCACGCGAGGAGGCACAGGCCCGCGACGCCGCCGATGACGCCGCCGACGATCGCCCCCGTCTCGTCGAAGACCGTCGACGTCGTGTTGTAGCCCGGAGGCATGCAGTACGACACCCAAAGCGTCGGGCCGAACAGCGGCTCCATCGAGGTCCATGAGTGGCCTGAGGAGGAGATGGAGGAGATGGTCGTGGAGGGGGGCGGGGCGGCGGCGGTGGTGGTGGTTGTCGTGGTGGTGATGGCGGCGGCGGCGGCGGCACCGTATGCGTTGTTCGCGCCGTTCCACGACTCGTAGGCGCGGAGCGACGGCGTATTGTCGTGCTTGTCGGCGCCGTCGACGAGGATGGCAACGGCGTTGCCCGACTTCCAGCCCTCCTCCGAGACGACCTGAGGTCGGGAAGATGCGGATGGGAATGGAGGTGGAGGGCGTGGCGATCGTGAGCGGCGGCGGCAGTCCACACCTCGTTCATCATCTCGGACAAATCCGGCGTGAACTGGACGCGGCGCTCGCCCTCGCAGCCCGTGACGCCCTCGCAGTCGGGCAGGTGCTCACCACCCGGCTCCCACGCCACAGAGTTCGCCGTGGTCTCGCCTGAGCAGGAGGTGAGGGGAGGTGGTGGAGGTGCGTCTAGATGGAGGAGGAGGTGGTGGTGGTGGTAGAAGTGGCGGCAGCGGCGGCGGCGGCTGCTCACCCTCCCAGATCTTCTTGAGGACCGCCGGCTTCGGTCCCATGCCGAAGTCGCAGTTGCAGCCCGTGCAGTCGCACGTGTCGCTCTTCGTGATCCTGTTCCCCCCGCCGAAGACTTGGTCGATAATGGGCGCCGCGTTCTTCTCGATCCACGCGCACGTGGTCGGCGAGCCGTCATTGGCACTCGCCTCCGCGGCGGTCGCCGGGAAGGGCATGCCGTAGCTCGCCCAGCCGGCGATGTCGTGGCACGTGTAGCCCGACATGCACTTCGAGTCGAGCGGGCAGTCGCGGTTGGCGACGACGGCGGGGTCGGTCGAGTCCTTCGGCAGCCACTCTGGGGCGTCGGCCGTCTTGCGCATCTTGATGTGCGCGGTGACGAACTCGTTGTACCGCGCCTCGTCGGTGTTCGTCGACTCGTCGATCGAGAGCATCATCGTCGCCGACTTGACCGTCGAGCCCGCCGGGATCGGCACGCCCTGGAAGCGGACGCCGAAGTACTGGGCGCCGTGGCCCGTCGCGTCGTTGGCGAGCTCGAGGTCGGAGGAGCCCTGGTACAGCATGCCCTCGATGCGGTCGGGCGCCGATTGCGCCTCCTCCACGTCGTCGATGCCCTGCTCGACGCGCATGACCGCCGTCCCCGGCATCTGGCCCTCCGGGCAGGTGACCGGCGCGCAGTACGAGACCTCGAGGTGCGGCCCGTACGGCGGCTCGACGGACGTCCACCACTGGTCGTTCTTGTTCGCTCCGTCGAAGGACTCGAAGGTGCGCAGCGCGCAGTTGCCGCCGCCGCCCTCGTTGTTGATCGACTGGTCGCCCTCGTTGCCAGGCTTGCAGTCGAAGGCGTCGATGCCGTCGATGATGAACGCGATCGAGTTGCCCGGGCTCCAGCCACCCATGTCGACGATCTCCTGAACGATCGCGCGGATCTCCGGCGTCACCATCGTCGGGCGGCGCTCCGAAATCTGATCCTTGGAGATGTCCTCGCCCTCCGGGTGCCAGACCTGGATCGCGTCGGTCACTTCGTTCTTGAGGATCTCCGAGAGGATGTGCGGCGCCGTGAAGCCCGGCTGGCTCGGGTTGGCGGGGTCGCGCCCGCAGAAGCACGCCGAGCAGTCGCACTGGCGCACCTTCTTCGACGAGTCCGTCTCCATGTCGCCCGAGGACGAGCCCGCCTTGTCGGCGATCCACGAGCAGAAGGAGTACTCGCCGGTCGAGTCGATGCCCGAGTCGCACACCGAGTCGACGTACCCGCCGTTCTCGTACCACTCGCATGTCTGGCCCTCGAGGAACGGGTGGGTCGAGCCGCCGTTGATCCCCCAGCCCTGCGACGACGAGGCGAGCGAGTTGCAGTCGTAGCCGGGCATGCACTTCGAGTCGAGCGTGCAGTCGCGGTTCGACGCGACGTGCGGGTCCTTCGACGCCGGGTCGAGCCACGGGCCGGCGTCCGGCGTCTTGCGGCCGTGGATGGTGACCGTCATCGGCGCCGTCCAGTTACCCCAGTACGAAGTCGTCGAGCCGCCCTCGACGGTCGGGTTGGTCGACTCGTCGACCGTGAACTTCAGGTGCGCCGTCATGATCTTTGCGCCGCTCGGGACGTCGAGGTTCTGGAAGCGGATGCCGATGTACTGGCCCGTCGCGCCGCACTCGACGTCGTTGCCTAGCTCGAGGTCCGACGACCCCTGGTAGAGCATCCCCTTCGCGCACTTGCCCGTCGGGTGCTCCGCCTCCTCGACGTCGTCCTCCGAGCGCGAGACGCGGACAGTGGTGGTGTACATGCCGTGGCCAGCCGGGCAGTACATCTGCGCAGACGCGCCGGCGAGCGCAAGCGCGAGAGAGAGCTTGGTGAGGTGCATTTTTATCGATGGATGAGGGTAGCGCGAAGCCCGACCGACGGAGACCGCGGCCGGCCGCCAAGTTCTCTCACACTAGGAATACCAGAGTACCATGGCGAAACTTGCGGAGATCCCCCGCTTCTTCTTCCGCGGCCGTCATCGAGTCGGCCGAGCCGGTCGAGGAGGACGATTTAGAGACGGTGGCCGCTTGGACTTCCACATCAGTGCAGCGTGTCGATCGCGGCGGCTGGCGTGTCGATCGCGGCGGCTGAAAGGCCTGGTGCTCCTACTACTTCGGCTTGACCGCGGTTTTTACTATCGATAGTACGGGTACTTGGGTACCTGGTATCAGATACGTCGATACCATGGCGAAACTTGCGGAGGTCGATGACGCTCTCCGTCGTCGTTGGCGCGTCCGGTTCGGGCAAGACTACCTTCCTCGAGGGTGTCCACAAGCTGCACAAGTGCTGCTACGTCCGCCAGTACCACACGGTGCGGCCGTACATCCAGGTGCGCAAGATCCCCAACTTTGAGCCGTCGCGCCTGCCCTACTGGGACCTGTACGCGAAAAAGACGGTGGAGGGCGGCGCGAAGAACGCCTCGTACAACCCGGCCATCAAGATCGGCGGCACGATGGCCGGCGAGTTCACGGCGGGCCTCTCGGGCGGCCAGCGCAAGATGATGCTCTTCG
>MDSV01072859.1_pt1 | contig 16859 bp, 11 predicted proteins | sample 810851 | NCBI WGS metagenome assembly MDSV01 (sample SAMN05326640, study PRJNA326480) | marine metagenome | isolation source: seawater | place: Atlantic Ocean: North East | collected 2012 | reverse complement strand
GTCGCCGCGGTCCACGAAAAACGCGTCGCTGGCGCCGGCGTCGGCGTCGGCGTCGCCGCCGAGCGCGGCGAGCGCGGCGCCTTTCGCGCGAACCACCTCGCGCCACGCGGCGGCGCCGCACGCCGCGAGCTCGACGCTCGCCGCGCGCGCGCACGCGGTGGCCACCGACGCGGCGGGAAGGTGCGCGAGCAGGATGGACGGAACCGCCGCCGCGCGCCCCGCGAAGCGCGCGTGGTCCTCGGCGGCGCGCCGGTCGCCGCCGGCGACGCACAGCGCGCAACACGCGCGAACGAGCTTGATGCAGTCGAAGTACGCCTCGAGGTGCGCGCGCTCGAGTTCCACCTCCGCGCGCGCCTCGCGGTCCCGGGAGCTCGCGTCGCCGGCCTCATCGATCTGCGCGTCCTCCGCGAACGGGTCGCCCGCGAGCGCCTTCTCGTACGCCCGCGCGACGTCGCGCGGCGTCGCGTCGGGGCGAAACGCGCTCGCCGCGGCGAGCGCCGCCTCGGCCGACGCGCGCGTTTCCGTTTCTTCGGCGGCGAGGCGCGGGAGCAACGCCGGGCCCGGGCCGTGCTTTTCTTTCTTCGAGCTCGCGCCGCCGGTCAGGGAGGCGAACGTGCTGATGGAGCCGGCGACCGCCTGGTGGTCGATGTTCAGCGGTGACGCGACGCGCGAAACCAGAGACGAAAACGGAGCGGTCAGGTTCGCGTCTGGCGAGCGAATGACGAAAAAACCCGCTTCGCGCTTCGCGAATGTAGCCCTCAGGCACAACGCCAGGAGACGCTTGAGTTCACATCCTGGCGATGTATAGAGAGGGAAGGCTCCGCGGTGTTTCGCGGAGGTGTCCTAAATAAATCCAACAATCGTCTGGCGCTTTTGGAAAGACCGCGGTCGCGCACGGGAAGCGCGACGCGGGGGTAAGAGCGCCGCGTTTCTCACCGGAGAGGAATGAAAAAACCAAAAAACCCGCCCCCCGCCCGGGAACGACGGAAAGAAAAACACCGAAAAAGACGCCGCGTTCGAAACGCCATCCACGCACCTGTGCCTCGAAGCGCTCGTCGAACCCGCCGATCCCGAGCGCAGCCTGGAACAAAGGCAGGTCCCCCACCCCGAACGCGCCCACGACGAGCCGTTTCCGATTCCGTTTCTGTTTCCGTTCCTTCTCGCCTTCAACCGTCGCCGTAGCATCGGCGGCGACGTCATCCGGCACGCGCCGCGCGAGCTCGCGGATCAAGTGCACGCGGTCGTCCCCGCACGCCAAAGCGGCGTCGCGGCCGGGCGTGTCCAGACGCTCGACGAACGGCGGCGGGAGGCCTTCGTCACCGACACCCGCCGCGGTGAGATTCTCGCGGGGACCCGCCGCCGCGCGCAGCGCGTGCCTGGCGAGGACGGCGCGCGCGGCGGCGGCGCGCGCGGCACCCGAGGCAAGCTCGCCGCGGCGGAGCGCCGCGAGCGCGAAGGCGCGCGCCACGACGCGCTCGGCTCGTTTCGCCTCCTCCGTTCGCAGGAACGCGTCGCGCGCCTCGCGTCTCGCCTTTTTGTCGGGAGCCAGCGCTTTCGCGTTTTCGACGTCCTCGACGAACCGTCGCGCCGTCGCCTCGGCGGCGGCCACCGCCGCCTCCGCGCTCGCCTCGCGCGCCCTCGCGACGGCGTCGCGCGCGCGCCGCGCCTCCTCGCGGGACGCCGCCTCTCGCACGTCGTCCGCCAACGCGAGCGGCGCGTCGAAGGACGCGACGAGCAGACGCCTGTGCGTCTCGCGGACGCAGCGCGCGAGGGACATCGCCTCGAAGTCGTCGTCGGGCGCGATGGAAGCGGCTTCCAGCGCGCTCGCGTCGAGCGAGGCGTACGCCCGCGAGTCCCGCTCGGCGATCGCCGTCTCCGTCTCCTTCGCACCCGCCGTGAGCGTCCCCACGACTTTCGCGGCGAACGCGTCGAGGCAGGCCTCGATCCGCGCGCGCACGCGCGAGTCGCGCGGGAGCATCGCGGCGGCGGCGCGGACCGCCGCGTCGGCGGTCTCGGCGGTCCATCCGTCGGAGGCGGCGGCTTCGTCCCCGCCGAGCCTCTTGCGTCGCTTCGAGGCAAACTCGCGGAGGTGCACGGCGACGCGCGCGGCGAAAGCCTCCTCCTCGCGCCCGGCGGCATCCTCGGAGAAGCCGGAGGGCTTCTCGGGCGCGAGCGCGCGGGACCTTTTGGTCACCGCCGGCATCAGCGCGACGAGGGTCCGATTGAATGCTACGGGCGATTTCAGTCCCGCACGCGAAACGTGCGGGATCTCAGGAACCGAGACGACCCGATTCCGCCTAGTTGCGTCTGCCGGCCTGCCTGCCCGCGCGCTTGTGCTTCTTGAAGGCCTTAGCCTGCTCGGGAGAGGGCGGGAAAGGCGGTGAGCGCGTGTCTCGGGCGCGCCGCGGCGTCGTGCGGCGTCCGGCGCCTGGCCGCGCGCGTAGGTCAAACGAACAATGGCGGCGGCGGCGCCGCGTCAGGCACGAAAGGGCGGCGGGCGTTTCGGGGGAAGTGTCGGGTTCGGTCGCATCACGCCCCATGCGTGTTTCGCGAGCGATCCTTACCTTCTCCAGGTTCTTCTTGAAGTCCGGGTTGGCGGGGTTCCGCACGCCGCGTCCTCCCTTGCGGTTCGCGAGCTTCTGCGCCACGCGCGCCTTCTTCCCGAGCACCTGCTTCTTCGCGGAGCTCTTCTCCTTGTCGATCTTCTTCGACGCCTGTTTGAGGTTGAGGACCGCCCACTTGGGCTTGTCCTGGGGCACGTAGTACTTTTGCTTGTGGCAGTCGTAGTTCTTCAGCTTCCCCATGGAGGAGAGGCAGAGCCACGGGCGAGACTCGAGAGCCTCGCGACGGCGCCGTGACGAGTGGCGTGGAACACTTCCGAGAGAACAATTTGTATGCGTGTGTTTGTTTGGTTTTCGCGCGATCTTGCGATCGAGCGTCACAAATTTCCCAAAAACTCCTACTGGTTTGCACTGAAGACTATTAACGTACGTAATAAAAGGCGAGGAGACGTCGAGTCGAGACGTCGAGTCGGAACCGTTCGCCGAGCGCGCGCCGATGAACGAGCGAAGCGGCGACCCGTCGCCGCGCCGACGGTCATCCCGCGCTCGTTTTCCCTTGACACGTCGCTCGTATCACAACATCTCACTCGACCGGAACGAGACGCCGCCCGTCCGGGCGTCGCCGGCCACGCGCATCCTCAAAGACGTCGACACGTCTCGTCGCGAACTTCCTCCGTCGCCGTCGCGAGCTCGACGCTCGTTTACATGCCGAACACGGGGGGGAAGGAGCCAGGCGCCTTGGAGGCGCACACCTTGCCGTCGCGGGTGCCCTCGCACTCAACGTCCTTGTCGTCCGACAGGAACTTGACGCCGCCGTTGGAGGAGGCGATCTCGCAGCCGAGGAAGTTCTTGGGGAACTCGCAGACGCCGTCCGTGACGGTGCGCGAGCGCTCGAAGTTGGCGGAGGAGGTGAGCGAGCGCTTCTTGTCGTTGAGCTCCTTGTTCGCCTCGGAGCGCGCGAGCAGGTCCGAGGTCAGGTCCGCCTTGGCGGGGAACGCGGGCGCGGCGACGGCGACCGCCGCGGCGAGCGCGACGGCCGCCGCCTTCTGCTTGTCGCCGAGCATCGCCACGGCGCCGGTCGCCTTGACGGACTTGACGGACTTGCGCTGGGCCTTGAGGCCGGTGCTCACCTTGGAGGAGAGCACAGCCTACGGATTCGGATCCGGCAGGATCGGACGCGCCGAGGGGAAGGTCGATGAGGTCAGTCGCGGGTCGCGAGTCGGCGCGAGACGAGGCGCGAAACATCGTGCTTCTGTTGTTTTCTTCGCGCGCGAGTGCGGGTGATGGATGGCGCAGCCTCTGGAGGGCGCCTCCGAGGCGCGATCGCGCTCGCGCGGCGGCGGCGATCGCGAGCGAGACGCACCGAGGAGAAGACGGTCATGGCAGCCATTGTTACGTGCGATACGTTGCGTGTGCGGATATGGCTCCGTCTTTCGCGCGCGTTGGCCAAAACCCACACTGGCCTCGTTCTTTTCCGTCCTTCCCATTGGCTGCTGGTGATTGAGTTTTTCTCCGAGGTTCGAACCGCGAATTTCTGGTTCGGCTTCCCGACTCGTCGGTCCGGAAAACGAAACGCAGCGAGCAAACACAGAGCAGGTCGAGCGAGAGCGAATTTTTCGAACGCGCGGTGTCAGGCTGACGGTGTGTACAGTTTACTTCAAAGCGAAGTCGTCCGAGTCGTCCCACCAGAGTGCGTCTCGCGCGGCGCCCAGAAGCCGCGTGCCCCTCCCGTCCAGAAGACCCGGACGAAATACCCTTTATCTCCACTCGGCTCACGCCGCGCGGAGCACCGACGCGAAGCTCACGCCCCACGCGGGCGCCGGCGCGGGCGCCGCCGGCGCCTCAACCGCCTCCATGGCGTCGTCGGCGACGGCGGGCGCGGGCGCCAGCTTCTTCTTCGCCGCGGCGTCGGCGGCGACGATCTTCGCCGCGCGCGCGCGGACCTGCGCCGCAGCTTCCGCCTCCGCGGCCGCCACCGCGCGCGCGCGCGCGACGTAGGAACCCCCCGGCGTGGCGTTCGCCGCCGCAGGGTCGTTGTCCGGCGTGGTCACCGCGAAGTCCTCCTCGTCGGCGCTCTCGTCGTTTCTCGCCGGCTTCGCCGCGGCGGCGAGCGAGGCGGCGGGCGCGGAGCGCGCGCGGCGCATCGCGGGCGTGTGCGCGGCGGCGCGCGCGGCCCACGAGCCAGGAGGCGTGGCCTTCGCCGCGGGCGTGAACGCCTTGGCGGTCGCGGAGACGCCGGAGAGGCGCTCCGCCATGGACGGACGCGCGGGCGCGTCGTCGACGCCGGCGCGCTTTTGAGCGCCGGCGACGCCGGCGACGGCGAATGGCGTCTTCGCCGCCGCCGACGCGCTCGCGCCGAGCCCCGAGAGCGCGGCGGCGAAGCGCCCGGTGAGGATCCCGTTCAGGGCAGCGCCCGAGGGCGTGCCCTCGGGCGAGCCGTTCGCGCTCTGCGCGCGGCGGCGGCGGCGGCAGCGCTCGCGCGCCGCCGCCTTCTCCTCCTCGAAGATGAAGTCCCAGTCCTCCTTGGCGGCGCGCGCTTTGAGCAGCGCCCAGAAGACGCCCCCGGGCGTGCGCCGCCGCGTGCCGTCGGAGGTCATCTGCCCGCCGGCGCCCTCGATGGCGCCCACTTCGATGGCGAGCGCGTTCGCCTCCACCACGCCGATGACGTCCACCGCGCGACGCATCAGAGACTCCTTGGGCTCGCCCAGGTCGCCGCACAAATCGCGCGCCGCGCGCGCGACGTTGACGCCGGGCGCGCCCGAGTTGCCCTTGCGGCGGTGCACCTTCATGGGCGGCGAGATGATGTGCTTGCGCTTCTGCGCGCCCTCCGCGTGTGACGGCTGGTGCGTCTGCGACAGGCCCTTCGCGCTCGCGCCGGGCGTGCGCGCCTGCAGGGAAGGCAAAACGTTGGGGTCCACGGAAGACAGCGCGGATGCGTCGCCCGTCGCCACAGCCTCGACGGCAGCCTCGGCGGCAGCCTGCGCGGCCATGCCGCCCTCGCCGTGCGCGGCGCGCGCGGCGAGGCGCGCGCGCGCGGCGGCGCGCGCGCCGTCATCGTCGTCGTCGTTGACCATCGCCTGCGTTCGTCGCGGAGGAGACGGAGCGGGGGTGGACGCGCGTCCGCGGTCAGCCTCGTCCTCGCGTGAGGAGGACAATTTGAAAGAGCGCGTGGACGGAGCGCGATTTCCTCGGAGGAGGCGAGGGGGACGGGGGACGCGCGCTCGCGCGAACGCGGCGGATCTGCGGGACGCACCGGAGGCGAGGTGAGGTACGAGTCGAGCTCGTCCATGTCGATGTCGGAGAAGTCCTCCGAGGTGTGCGACGTGTCCGCGGACATGGTGACTCTCCGCTTGCCGAACGAGCGAATCGTCGAGCGGTCCTGTGAAGCCTCTCGGAGCGGCCGAAGGGGTTCGCGTTTGCGGACGGGCGTGGCACGAACGGGTCGGCGCGCGCTTTCGTGCGTGAGCTCCGGCGGTCGAGTCGAGACCAGAGCGCGGGGGTGGCGGCGACGTCGAACGGCGCGCGCGTGTGTGCGCGCGCGGGGCGAGACGCTGGGTCGTTCAAAATTTCAAGGCAAACAGGCACTTTTTTACCTGCTCTTCTCGGATTCAAACGTTTTCACGGTTTTTCAGACTGCGCCGCGCGTCGATTCCGAGAAGCGACGTTGACGTCTCCTGACTTCCATTTCGAAAACGATCGAGCTGTGAGGAAGAGGACACGAAAAACGTCTATGATAGTCTATGTATCGCGGTTTCTCTTCGCGCTCCGCGCGCGTCCGTTCGCGTCACGCGGAGCGCCACCCCTTCCCCCCCCCCTGGAATCCCCCCAGGACGGACCACCGCCTGACCACCACCACGAGCGCGGCGAGCGCCACGACCCCTCCCGCGTATAGGAACGGGGCGTTGAGCGCGCCCGCGGCGCTCGCCTTTGGGAAAATCGCCTTCCCGAACGCGACGGGCGTCGCGATGCGCGCGACGGCGTTGACGGCGCTGTCCAGTCCCATCACCGCGCCCCGCTGCGTTTTCGGGACGCACTGCATGAGCAGAATGGGAACGGCGGGCGTGAAGAGTGGGATGCCCGAGACGTACACCGCCGCGGCCGCGACGGCCGCGACCTCGCTCCCCGCGACGCCCACGCCGATCAGGCCGGCCGCCACCAGCCCCAGCCCGGCGGCCGCGGTGAGGGTCAAGCCCAACGCCTCCTGGACCCGGGAAAAGACAAAGGCGGAGACGCCGAACGACACCGCCGCCAACGACGTGAGCGTGGCTCCGATCTTCGTCGGGCCCATGCCCAGCGTGCCGCTGGCGAACACGGGGAAGAACGAGTCGAACGTGCTCTGCCCCGCGTTGTACAGGAAAGAGACGACGCAGATCGTCGCCACCGCGGTGGTCAAGCCCGTGCCCAGCGGGCACACGCCCGCCTCCTCCGCCTCGCGCGCGCCGCCGGCGCGCGCGGCGGCGGCGGCTGAGGCGGTCGAGGGAAGGGTCAGGGAGGAAGAGACGACTTCGTCGGCTTCGTCGGCTTCGTCCTCTCGTTCGGCGACGCGCTCCTGCCCGTCGTCGTCGTCTCCGCGGGTCTCCTCGCCCTCGACCATGACGGCGGCGACGATCGCCGCCGCCGCGACGCTGGCGAACCCGGTGACGTATATGCACGCGCTGAGCGATTTCGTGCCGTGGAAGAACCAGCCGCCGAGCGTGGGCCCGGCTATGAACGCCAGCGTGCAGCACGCCTCGCGCCACGCCATGAACTTGGGGAGCTGCTTCTCCGTCGCGACGTCCGCGAGGTACGCCTTCACGATGGGGCTCGCGCCGGCGAAGGCGCCCGACGCCACGCGCAGCGACAGAAACGCGGCGAGGCTCCAGCCCTTCTGCACGCACTGCGCCTGCGCGACGAGCCCGCAACCCACGCCGAACAGCGAGAGCGCCAAGATGGGCTTACGCCCCACCTTGTCGCTGAGGCGCGGCCACGCGAAGAGCGCGAAGAACATGCCCAAGGGGTACGCGCTGGTCAGCAACCCCACCTGCGAGGGATGCAGCGCGAAGTGACGCACCAGGCTGGGCGTGATGGGGCCCGTGACCGTGAACCCGAGCAGGTGCAGGAACACCGCGAGCATCACGCACGCCACGCTGGCGTGCCTGCGCCACGCGGGCAGCGAGGCGGGGAGGCTCGAGGCGGAGCCCTCGGCGGGGAGGCTCGCCGCGGGGACGACGGCGTCCCCGCGGCGCGCGGCGAGACGGGACGTCTCGTTTTCTCGGACCGACGTCCGTCCCGCGAGTGGGCCCCGACGCGCGCGGGTCGGAAGAGCTCCCCGCGCATCGCGCGGCACGCGCCGCGCGCGTGGAACGCCCGCGTCTGGACTCGAGACGCGCGCGGTCGCGATGACCGTCGCGCGCGTCCGGGCGCGCCCCGCCGCGCTCGAGCCGCGCTCGTCGCGTCCGAGGGGTGCCCTCCCGAAACGTACATGATTTCGGGTCGCCCTTCGCGCGCAGCTGACGGCGCCGGCGGACGGCGAACACGTCGCAGGGCCGCGCATCGCCATCGCCCCCGCACCAGTCGCACGCGCGACGCACGCCAGCGCCTCGCGTGGCCTCGTGACCCCTTCGCTCGTCGCCGAATGCGCGCCGATATTTGTCGGCGATCGAAAACGCGCACACTGTCGCCCGTTCGTGCTGACGCGGCAGATCTGCGGTGCACGCACTTAAACCCACGAAAAGCTCGACACACTCCGACAGCTCGCGCGCGCCCCGGATCCCGCTCGAGAGGATGACGACGCTGAGATCGGCGCTCGCGCGCCCCGCCGCGCCTTTGCGACGCGCGTCCCTCCGAGGCGCGCCCGCCCGCCCCCACCCTCCCCCGCGCGCGGCGTCGTGCTCGATGCGCTTCGAGTACACGCAGCTCGAGCGCGACACGAAGGCTCCCGGCGTGTCCCTGCACGACATCACCGATGACGTGCGGGCTGCTGTGTCAAGAGCAGGCATCACGAACGGCACGGTGTGCGTCCTGTCCAGGCACACGACCACCGCGGTGACCATAAACGAGGCTGAGCCGAGGCTGATGGACGACGTGCGCGTGTTCCTGCGGAAGCTCGCCCCGCCCGATGCCTTCTACCTGCACAACGACCTGCACGTGCGCGAGGCGCCGCCCGATTGGCCAGGCGGCGACGACGCGTGGCGCGAGCAGGAGCCGGAGAACTGCCACAGCCACCTGCTGAGCATGCTGCTGGGGAACTCGGAGACCATCCCCGTGGTGGACGGGAAGCTGATGCTCGGCACGTGGCAGAGCGTCATGCTCGTCGAGCTCGACGGGCCGAGGACCAGGACAGTCGGCGTGCAAGTCGCCGGCGTCGAGAACGAGTCTTCTTGAGTGTTTTGGTCGGCCGTCGGCGATGCGCGACGAGACGCCCGAGTCTCGCGACGATGGAAATACATAGCCTACAGTACGTACGTGTCGTTCCTGGTACCCACGTCACGCATTCAACCGAACGCCGTGACTCCCATGCGCCTCATGATGTTCTGGCCCTTGAGCGCGTGCACGCCCACCGCGCCGACGTGCAGGGGCACGAAGAGCTGGTAGTAGTACCCCATCTGTTTGTGCAGTTTGAACGCGCGGCCCGCGAGCTTCCCGTCGCGCGTCGCCGCACCGGGGATGACGGTCGTGAAGAAAGGCAGGCCCTTGCCCCCGAAGTACCCCATGACGAACCCAGTGGCGGGCATGCCGATCAGAAACGCGTACATCAGCGCGTGGCCGGCGGACGCGGCGGTCTGCTCGAGAAACGAACCGGGCACCGCCGCCGGGATGGCGCTCGTGAGGCGCACCGCCAGACGCGGCGCCGTGAGCCCGAGGACGAGAAGGCCCAGACTCTTGTGCAGGAACATGTAGTCGCCCTTGGTTTTGCCCGGAGGGGCCCTCTGCGCGAGCTGCACGGTGGCGAACGCGCCGAGCGTGCCGCCGGCGATGAGCCAGTGCAGGTACCGCAGAGGCGCGGAGTAGCGCTGCTCCAGCGCGGAGGCGGCGTCGGAAATCGTCGTCGTCGCCGCGAAACCGCGCGCACCTGGGACCGCGCGCGGCGCCGCGCGCGCGACCGCGGGGAGGACGGCCCGAGGGAGGGGCGCCGCGCGCGCGGCGGTGCTCGCGACGGCGCGGGAGACGGCGGAGGCGAGCGTAGGCGTGAAGCGGGGCGCAGCCTGCGGGTCGACGACGCGCGCGATGACGCGTTTCGGGAAAGACTCGCGGTTGTTAGCTAGCGCGCGAGCGATCGGGCGGTCGGCCGTGGCCGCGGACGAGCACGACCGAGAGGGGCGCGCGGACGGCGGATTCGCGCTTCGCGTACCGCGGAGGCGAGCGCGGCGCGCGCTGTTTGGATGCCGACGCGCATCATCGCGACGGTGCGGGAGCGTCTGGCGCGCGAGTCGCCCTCGTTCGACTTTCGCCCGCGGTCGCAACACGCAAGTTGGCACACCGACTTTTGGCGCGCGCGAAGAGACGCCAGCGAAACGACCACCCCGACGCACACCGTGCCTCGCCATGGTCCATCCGGGCTCGTCGGCCGGCGCGTCGATGACCCCCGCGAAGCACGCGGACGCGGGGTGCGTCGAGGTCATGGCCCTGCAGCCCGTCGCCGTGGTGGACCACCTCGGGGCGGTGTCAACGGAGTTCCTGCGCCGAAACGTCGCCATCTCCGGCCACGAGCTTGGAGGGTCCGAGCGGGTCGACCCCGCGACGCTCGCGTCTCTGCTCTCGAAACTTGAAGCGGGCGGAACCGAGCTCTCCGTCGTCACCAAGGCTGGCGGGTCCGCCGCGAACACCGCGCGGGGCCTGTCCCGCGGGTTCGGCGTCAAGGCGGGGCTGCTGGGCGCCGTGGGCGACGACGAGTGGGGAACCGTCTTCAAAGACGCCGTGTGCGCCGCGGGCGTCGACGTCTCGAACCTCTTGGAAAAACCCGGCGCGACCGGCAGGTGCGCGTGCTTCGTGGAGCGAGGAAGCGGCCAGAGGACGATGCGCACGTGCTTGCAAGACGCCGTGCGTCTCGAGGCGCGCGAGATCAGAGCGAGATCAGAACCCGGAGAGGTTCCGGGTTCGAACCCGCTGCGCGGCGCGTCGTGGGTGCTCATTCCGGGCTACGCGTTTTACGGCGCCGGGCTGGTGGACGCGGCGGTGGCGGCGGCGGCGGAGGGGAACTGCAAGGTGGCGTTGGCCCTGGCGTCCTTCGAGATCGTGCGCGCGTTCGGGGCGCAGATCGAGGCGCTGATGCGCTCGGGGCGCGTCAGCGCGGTGTTCGCGAACGAGGACGAGGCGCGCGAGGTGGCGGCGCGAGGCGGGAGCCGTTCCGAAGAGAAACAGAATGTGAGCGCCGAATCTTCGTTCGGCGCGTCGGAGACGACCGCGGACCGCGCGCTGGACGTGCTCACTCGGTGGTCCCCCGCGTGCGTCGCGGTGGTCACGCTCGGCGACGAGGGGTGCGTCGCGGCCCGTGGCCACCCCGGGGACGTGACGAGCGAGCGCGTCGCGTGCGAGGCGTTTGAGGAAATCGTCGCCCTCGACTCCACTGGCGCGGGCGACTTGTTCGTCAGCGGGTTCCTGTACGGCCTGCTTCGCGAGTCGACCTTGGGCGAGTGCGCGGAGATGGGGTGCCTGGCCGGTGCCGCGGCGACGCAGAGCGTCGGCGCGGAGGTCAGCGACGAGGGATGGGCGTGGGTGCGCGACAGAAGGCCCGTCGAGTAGTCGAACTCGACGCGGGACCCGAAACGGTTTTTTAAGCTACGGTACAACTAGTCTACGTATCATCTCTTCGTCGGCGGCGGTCGGTCCGGGTCGCGCCACTGCCCCCTCGGGCCCCACCCCGGGTTCGCCGTCGGGCCGTACAGCCAGTTGTTCTCCACGCCCGTCCCCGAGCACGCGGCGCACGGACACCGCCCTCGGCCCGCGCAGGTCTTGCAGTAGCTCAGCCGCGCCGGGGGATCGCCGGGGAGCCGCAGCCCCGTTTTGCCTCGGCCCATGCACGCCTCGCAGGCGTTCCAGCTCATGCCGCGACACGCCGCGCACCGCACGGGCTTGAGCTCGCGCGCGACCGCCGGCCACGCGAGTAGCACCAGCGCCACGCCGCTCGCCGCGCCGGCGGCGAACTGCGCGGTCGCCCACGCTGTCCCCGAGTCGGGGACGGATCGCACCCGGGACGCGTCCCGGGACGCTCGGTGCCGACTCGACGGATAAGGGGAGACGCCGCGCGCGGGTCGCGCGGGAGCCGCCCGCATCCTCGCCGAGTCCGCCACCGCCGGACGAGCCGCCACGCGATCCGAGAATGCAGAGTCTCGCGTCGAGCCGCGCGCCTTCGGACGCGCGCGGGGCGCTCTGGACGCGGGCGCACGAGCGCAACCTCGTCGGTCGGACCACGTTTCACTCAGAGCAGGAGGGACGCGGACAGGGCGTCCGAGAAAAGGAGTCGCACAACGACATTTCCCGACCCGAGGGCACCACACGAGGGACGCGCGGAGATGGGGGACGAGGCGGACGCGAAATGGCACCGCGCGCTTCTGAAGAAGCTGCGCGGCGCTGTGGCGGTAAAGACGCGCGTCGACGCGGGCGATGCCGCGCGTTTGCAGAAGTCCCAGGCGGGTAAAGGCACGAAACGCGCCATCGACGATGCGTTGCACGCGCTGAAGCAGGCGGGTCTCGGACGGGACAGCCCGCTCGTGCGCGCGGCGTTCGAAGCCGGCGCGCGGGAAGGCACGAGCGCGATGGAGAAAGCCGCGAAGCGCGGGCCGGACGGCGGCGCCGACGGGCTCACCCCGAGCAAGAAGCGCCTCAAGCGCGAGGCGCGCGCGGAGGCGTACGCCGAGGGCGGCGGCGGCGGCGGCGAAGCCGATGGAGGAAAGAAAACGTCTTCTCAGTCTTCTCGGTCTCGCGGCGAGCGCGCGTCGCGAGACGAGCCGACCACCTCGGGACCTCGCAATCCGCACGTCTCCGGCCACGTGTTTGCCGCGTGCAAGCGCGCGGTCTACGCGCTGCACGCGCTGGCGAAGGAGCCGGAGGAGACCGCCGCGCGGAACCCGGAATCTTCGTACGTCTCGCGGTTCGTCGCGACGGTGGCGTCGGCGTCGTCGCCGGCGTCGCTCGTCGCCGCCGCCGACGCGCGGCTCGCGGGGGTCGCCCTATGGTCGCTCGCGAAGACCAGCCGACGAGCGGCGGACGCGAGCGCTGCCACCGTGAGAAAGGTGGCGGTTTCCGAGGACGCCGACAAAAAATCGCCGACGTTCGTCGCGGCGACGGCGCGTCTGGGCCGCGCCGTCTCGGAGCGATTCGCCGACGTCGCGCGCTTCGCGGACGCGCGCGGCGCGGCGACCGCGGCGTGGTCCGCCGCCAGCCTCGCGACGGCGACGCCCGTGTGCCTGGACCGAGCCGTCGCGGCGCGCGTCGCGGGAAAGGCGCTGCGGAGGCTCTCCGAGCTGGCCGACTCGGCCAACCCGCAGGACGCAGCCAACGCGCTGTGGGCGTGCGCGCGCCTGCGCGTCGCCGTCGACGCCGAGGCGGCGAAGCGACTGGTCGCCGCGCTGGTGGCCGCCGCCGAGCGGAACGTTCGCGAAAAAAAGTTTCCCGGGGGTCCCAACCCCCGGGAGATGAGCGCCGCGCTGTGGGCGCTCGCCACGCTCCACGGGGACGGTCTGTGTCCGGACGCCGGCGCGGTGGCCGCGCCGCTCGCCTCTGCCGCGGGCGCGGCGGCGCGCGACCGGGGGGACTTCACGCCGCGGTGCGTCGGGGACGCCGCCTGGGCGTGCGGGAAGCTGCTTCTCGGCGCGTCCTTTCGAAACGACACGGAAACGGTCGAATCGGAAGTCGTTCGCCGAACGCACGTCTCCGCGGTGTCGTCGCTGGCGGCGGCGGCGCGCGTTTTGGCGTCGGACGCGTCGCGGGCGTTCCCGCCGCGGAACCTGGCGAACACGCTCTGGGCGTGCGCGGCGGCGCGCGTCGACCGCGCGCTCGCGGAGCCGCTCGCGGCGGCGTTCTTCGCCACCACCACCGCCGCGGGACGCGCGGACGCCGAACGCAAGAGGCGCGCGGCCGCCAAGGAGCGCCTCATTCCGGGCCCGAACGCGGTCGACGGCGACGCGGACGACGCGCGTTTCGAGACGGACGAGATTCTCTCTCTCTCGTTTGAGGACGCGAAACCCTCGCCGGACGACGTCGCCGCCGCGGTGGAGGCGGTGGCGATCCTGCGGCTGAAGACGGTGGACCCGGAGCGGATCCGAGCCGCCGTGTCGAGCGCGCTGACCGTCCCCGCGGACGGCCCGGCCGGTATCGGGTGGCGCGCCGCCGGACGGCTCGAGCACGCCACCTTCGCCGCGCTCGGGTGCGGCCCCGCGCGGTCCACCGTCGCCGCGAGCGATCCCGGCGTCTCGTCGCAGAACCGCGAGGTGCTCCGCCGGCTCCTGCGCCGCGGCGCCGCCGCGGCGGCGGCGGCGGACGCCGAGCGCCTGGCGCTGGAGGAGGGCGCTTCCGCCGCGATGCTGCGCGTGTTGGCCGGCGAAAGTCGCGAAACGCGCCACCGCGCGAGCGCGGACAGATCCATTCTCTGCGTCGACGACACGCACAGACTGCTGTCCCTACCCCTGCGCGAGGGCCGGTGGAAGGTGACTCAATGGAACCGGTTCGGCCGGCGCGAGCGGGTCGGGTCGGCTTGGCCGGCGACGGCCAAGACGGAAAAAAAGTACGACGCCGCCGCGGTTCGGTACCCGCCCACGCGCGCCGCCGCCGAGATGGCGCTCGCGGCGGCGGCGGCGCGGACGCCGCCGGGCGCGCCGGTCTGGATCTACGGCGCGCGCGTCGAAGGCGTGTTCGGCGCCGCGCGCGATTTCGACCGGTCCGATCGCGATTTGAAACCAGTGGTCTCCCGGTCGCTGTTCCGCGACGTCTCCGTCGTCTTTGCCTCCGCGTGCGGCGCGTTCGGCGTCGTCGCGGCGACGCGCGCGGAACCCGAAGACCCCGAAGACGGAAAAGACGGAGACGGTTTCGCGCTCGACGGCGTGGCGCGGTTCAGATCGGTCACGAAGCTGGTGTTGCCCCTCTCGAACGGCGCAGGCGCCCTGTCTGAAACAGTCGAGAACTGGAGCGTCTACCCCGGCTTGTTCGCGGGGGGGGGGCTTGACGTGATGACCGCGTTTTTACTGCGCGCGATGCCGGACCGATTCGAGACGCCCCAGTCTCGAATCGACCGCCCCGACGCGAAGCGCCGAACGCCTTTCGCCGTGCTGGACTACTGCGCCGGCTCCGGCGTCCTGGCGGCGGCCGTGCGGCGGCGCGTGCCGGACGACGCGGCGCTCACGCTGACGGACGCAGACGCAGTGGCACTGCGCGCCGCGCGCGAGAACTTCGCGGCGCTTGGCCGCGGCGTGACGCTGTGCGCGAGCGACGGTTTCTCGGGACTCGCGCCGGGCGAGACGTTCGACTTGATCGTGTCCAACCCTCCCGTGCACCTCGGTCTGCAGCCCGAGTTCACGGTGTTGCGCGCGCTGGTCAGGGAGTGCGTCTCGCGCCTGAACCCGGCCAACCCGAGCGCGTCCGTCTGGTTCGTGGCGCAGAGGTACGTGCCGGTGGCTTCCATCTGCGCCGACGCCGACGTAGACGCGACGTGCGCCCGCGCCGACGACCGCTTCGCGGCGTGGAGAGTCGCGAGGAGTCAAGGGGGGGGAGAGGCGCGGTCCTCCGGAAAGCAGAAGAAGGCGACGGAGGAGAAGAAGGCGAAGAAGGCGAAGAAGGAGAAGAATGAGAAGAAGGAGAAGAAGACGAAGTAGAAGTGGACCACGCGAGCTTAGTCTCTAGCTCTAGCTAGCTACATTTAGCTACTGTAGGTAGGCGGGTATTTTAACGACGCAAGAGTTGGTCCACGGCTCGCGCGACGCCGTCCGGGTCTCCGCCTTCGTACGGCACCAAGGACTCGGGCTCGAACGTTCGCAGTGCCTGCTCTAAGCTCGCGGGTACGCACCACCGTAAGTGCCCTCTCTCCGCGAGCGCCTCCGCGAGCTCCGCCTGGTGGTTCCCCATCAGCCGCTCGTTCACCACCACCAGGCACGGTTTCCCCAAACCGAGGCACTCGAAGATGGAGCCCGCGCCCGCGTGCGTGATGACCAGGTCCGAGACGCGCATCTCCGCCTCCAGGCTGGGCTTGAAGGCGAACATGGAAACCTCAAGCCCCGCCCCCGACACTAGATTTCGAATCCGGCCCGAAGCCTCGCCCCGGCCGAACTGCACCACCACGGAGGTGAACCCGCGCGCGCGCAGGGTGGCCACCACCTTCTGTCGATCCAGCGCGGCGAGCAACGCGTCGAAGGATGTGGTCCCGACGGTCACGAAGAGACGCTTACCGCTCGCGGTGGCGGAAGTTGACATCTTGTTCGACGCCGCCGCGTCCGTGCCCGCGCGTCCGCGCCCGCGCGGCGGCATGCGGGCGCGCCGCACGCGTGGGCGTCTGGGCTCGAGCGCGCGAGGCGCTGTCGTTTTTGCACACCTTTTCTCCGGACCGGCGCAGCTGCGCAGCGGCGAGACCGGCGACGGGGGAAGAGATATCGGGTGAAAAAGGGCGGGAGAGCCACGACGGACGACGCCGCTCGTCACACCGGCGCGCCTCGTGCAACCATGCCCACGTTCGACATGCTCTGCGCCGAGAGCATCGCCGACGCGGTTCTCAGCCGCGACGGCGACGTCGCGCGACGCCTCCGCGCGGAGACGGGCGCCTCCGTCGAGCTCCTCGCTCCCCCGCCACACGGCACCTCGCTCTTCGCGTTTGAACCCGCGGACGCGCTGGTCGCCCGACGCGTCCCTCCCGACCGCGACGTGGCCGTGCGCGTGTCCTGCGACGACGCGCTCTCCACCGCGTTTTCGTGCCCCGCGCAGACGTGCCTGTTCCGCCTGCACGCGCGCCTCGCCGCGTTCGCGCGCGACGACGAGGCCGACGCGGCCGGCGCCCGGCGAGACGACCGCGCCTCTCGTCCCGCGCGGGGCGAAACGACGGCACGAAAAAAAACGTTTTTCCGCGTGTTGGCGCCTCGCGGCGCGTGCGACGTCCAGTCTGTCCGCGAGCGCACCGGGGCGAGCGTTCGAGTCGTAACGTACGACGCGCGCGCGAACACGGACCTGGTCGTGGTCGACCGCCACGAGAACTGCGAGAGCTGCCACGTGGAAGCGATGCGTCGCGTCGTCGCGCGCCTCGGCGAGGTTCAGGCGGGGAGACGGGAAAACGCCGACCGGGCGCGCCTCGCTTCGGCCTCGCTTCGGTGCGGCGGGCGGCTCTTCCCACCGCACCGCCCG
>MDSV01200424.1_pt1 | contig 16861 bp, 12 predicted proteins | sample 810851 | NCBI WGS metagenome assembly MDSV01 (sample SAMN05326640, study PRJNA326480) | marine metagenome | isolation source: seawater | place: Atlantic Ocean: North East | collected 2012 | reverse complement strand
GCTGTTCCACCATCTGTGAAAGTTGCTGTTCCCTTGTTTTGAACTAATGTCCAACCTGTATCAAAAGGGCTTGCCTCAAAACCCGGGTTTGTAAGTACACTGCTGGTAACATCTGCTTGTGCAAAAGCACCAAATTGAAATGCAATTAATAAAATAAGTGTAGAAATTTTTTTCATAATAATTAATTTTAAAAATTGAATTCCCAAATTTAGTCGTATATGATTTTATAGAGGTTGTATTTAAGTCTTTTATAGGGGCTATAGATTGCTTTTTATAACTCAAAAAAAAACGCTAAGATTCTAAAATGGAAAAAGCATCATGTTTAGGTTTGTAACCAAGAACTGACTCAGCTTTAGATATGTCTAATAATTTTTCACGGTTATCGGACAAAGCATTGAATACTCCAAAATTTAAATCATTCGGTGCTTCAATTGCAAGATGCACTATTTGCGCAAAATCCTCAACACTTAAATACACTTTTTTTGCATACAATGAATCCATTGGCGGATTCATTAATAATGTTTTGGATTCTGAAAAGGGCAGTGTCCATCCCATTCTAAAACAAAAGCAAGCCATCATATAATATTCACTATAATATCTAGCCAAAGCTTCTCCAAAAGCTTTTGAGCTCCCGTATAAACTTGAAGGACTTATAACATTATCTGAAAGCAGCTCAGTATCTTGTCCATTCGAAACATTTACACTGCTTGCAAATAAAACCTTTTTCACACCTGCTGTACGAGCCGCTTCAAAAGCATTATATGCCCCTCGAATATTAGGCCCTATTAAATCTTCAAAACCCGCATCAGGTTCACGCTGTCCTGCTAAGTGAATTAATACATCAACACCTTTTAATGCGTTCTTAAAAACATCTAAATCAATAATATCAATAGGAATAAATGGGTGTCTCCACCCTTCCGGTTTTCTACGGCTCGATGATAACACATCGTACCCTAATTTATCTAAAATGCCACAAAGTGATTTTCCTACATCCCCCGTTGCACCTGTAATCATTACTTTTTTACTCATCTTTCTATATTATTCTCTAACAAAAACCACTTTATCTAAATAGACCACTTGTTCGTTTCCTCCAAAATCGAAAGCCAATCGAACATCCATCACTGTCTCTGAATTATGGGAATAAACTACTTCATGGATTGTTGGATTATCATTTAATTCTATCCATTTACCTTCATTATGTGAACTGTCATAAATGGTTCTTGAGTCTATTACATCGTTTAATATAATTTTCAATTTTCCTGAACCGTTTTCTACAGCCCCAATAAAACTGATTTTATAAGTTTCTCCTTGTTTTAAATGCAATAGGCTTCTACCCTCAACTCCTTTATACCCCTTTTTTCCTTTGTAAGTTTGCAAATAAAACTGGCCTTCTTCATTTTCTGGCACCGTGATTTTGGCCATACTGTTACCACTAAAAGCCTTATTACCAAATTCATTTTCTTTAATGATTTTTTCAGAAGATAATTTCCAAGCGAATCCAAACTTAAAAAACTCACCATTCACTACTTGGTTTATTTTTGGAAATGATCTGGGTTTTGCTCCTGTAAGTTTATCCAAGGCAAATTGATTCCAACCAAATTCAGAGTTTAACAAGCCAAATGTTCGTTGGTTGTTCTGAATACCAGTATACCACATATTACCAATATTGTGTTTTTTAAACAAATACATATGATGGTCGATCCATTTCCCTAGTTCTTCTTTAGTGCGTTCTGGGAACAACCAGCATCCCCATTCTGTAGTTATAATTGGTATATCTACACCTATTTTAGCTCTCCAGTCCACTGCATACATAATTTGCTTAGTAATCGGGCTTTTCCATTTTTCTTCATCATCACCTAGTGATTCCGTATAAAAAGCAAAGTTAATTCCATCTACTTGTTTCGGATTGTAAAAATGAATGGCCACACCAATGTTTGGATCATCGTAAAAACTTTTACCATCAAAATTATAAGTCAGGTATTTTTCGTTCACATACGGATCTAAAAATTCTGAATCATTATGTCCTCCCATACTTATTAGAATCGGGCGATCTGGATCTATATCTCTAATGGCCTGGACCGCCAGGTTGTATAATGACATGGCTTTTAGATGGTCTTCTTTACTTTTTTTATCAAATCCAATTCCAGAGGGCTCGTTTAAAATCTCAAAGACCAAATCATTCGGGTAATCTTTCCACGCCTCTGCCATAATCTGCCACCTTGAGACTAATTCTTTTTTACCTAATTCAATATCTTTTGCCCATTTATTATTTCCCCATAAACAAATTACTATTGCCAAGTCATTGGCTAATGCCTCTTCTATCTGATCTTTACTTTCTAGTCCTTTTTCAAAAATTCTAACCGACTCAAAACCTGCTTCCTTAACGGACTTGAAGAGCCCCACTTCATATTGAATCTTTGGCCAAACTCCTCTAGTTGGTATAGAAATATCAGCATTCACTCCTTTGTGTAATTTCTTAAATACTTCAGAATTATTTCGCTCTTTAAAAATTGCTTCCTGAGCTATTCCGAAAATTGAGAATCCAATTAAACATATTACAGAAAGTATACTTTTTATGCTTTGACTAATTCTTTTCATTGTTATTCTTTCTAAAATTTATTTGCTAATTCGTTTCACATATAAATAATACGCGCCTAGAATTCTTTTGCCTTGAACGTCGTCAAAAAAGGTAATGATAGAATTTTTACCTGCTTCTAAAGCAAATGTAAATCGGGCGGACTTGTCATTAGGGTATACTTTAGTACTTTTTTCTTGGTCTCCAATTTTAATTCTTGCACCTGCAATATTGAATGCCTTTCCTTTTGGTAATTTACCATCTGTTACTTGCGTAACATCAATTGCATCATTTAATCCATATCCAGATTCAATAGGCCAACGTCTCATTTCAAACTCATAGGTTCCTTGCCGATCAACCTCAACATGCCAATATCCACTTTTCTTATCTCCTTTTCTGACTTGCTTTTGTTGGTCAACAAAAATATTATACCAATCGCAGGCAGATAACATAATTGGGTTTTCTTTAGAAGAACCAATAGTAACACGGTGAATCGTATTGGCGTCTTCTTTTACATCTTCCCACCAATTGTCTAAATGCTCACTCATTTTAGCAACCACTTCTGGATACTGCCCCGCAATATCGATATCTTCATGCGGATCGCTAGAAATATTATACAATGTTTTGTCATTTAATAAACGCCACTTTTTCCAGAGAACTACGCCTCTTTCTTTAAAAGGTTTAGCCCAATTGTCTGGAATATCTTCATCGGGGAAATTTACACGTCCAGGAGTTTTTGTAAAATTCACCACCAACATTCTATCTTCTAATTTATCAACTTCACCTTTCATTAATGGCAACAAATCAACGCCATCAATTTGATGTGGTAATTCCGTCACATCAATACAAGATGCCAAAGTTGGAAATAGATCTTGAACATGTGTCAATTGATCAATCAATTTTGGTTTCCCTATGATAGATTCCGGACCTTTAATAAATAAAGGAACACGGTGACCTCCTTCGAACAACTCTTGCTTTCCTCCTTTCATACCGGCATTGTAGTAATGTCTTCCAAAAGAACTTCCGTTGTCCGTAAAAAACACTACAATGGTATTTTCTAAAACACCTTTGGTTTCCAAAAACTGCATCAACTTTCCAATATTTTCATCAATGTTCAATCCCATGGCTAAAAAAGTCACCAAAGCTTCATTAATATCATCACCATAATAAGGATTCAATGTTGCTTTAGATAATTTTTCCAATACTTCAGGATTTGAGTTCAAGGCTTCCCGTGCTGGTTTTCTATATTCATCAGGCACGAAGGGTGGCCAATGAGCTGCATTCATGGGCAAGAAAGTAAAAAAGGGTTCTTTATCGTCAAGCTTCTTTTCCATCCAATCAATTGCTTCATCCGTAAAAACATCTGTACAATAGCCATAAAACTTTTCACGACTTCCATTATGATTGTAGAAATCGTCAAAATAATCGTTGTCCCAATAATCAGACACTCCATTTAAGTGAGAAGATGGAAACCAAATAGCTTCATCAAAACCTCGATCTTCAGGCCTGTGTGGGAAATTATCGCCCAAATGCCATTTTCCAAACAATCCAGTAGCATAACCAGCATCTTTAAACACATTTGCTATGGTTTTCAAATCTGGATCCATTAAACTTCGCCCACTACTTACATTTATCGCTCCATTGCGCATCGCATCTTGGCCTGTCATTAACTGACTCCTAGTAGGGGTACACATTGGAGCTACGTGAAAATCTGTAAATCGAGTAGCACTATACCCTAATTTATCAATATTAGTTGTTTTAATTAGTGGATTTCCATTAATAGAGAAATCGCCATAGCCCTGATCATCTGTTAAAATGACAATCACATTTGGCTTTTGTGCAAATAGATTAAAGGTTGCAAACAATACAAATACCAAAAGGCATATAATGGTTCTTATTTTCTTTAGCATATTTTAGTTATTTCTTGTCTTAAATTGATTGATATCTTTAAACTTATTCTTATAATTCAGTCGGTAATTTTGAGTTTTAAGCGGATTGAAATTTGAGTTTGGAGTTGGCTCTGTAGCGTTTACCTTTTTTCTCCATGCATAGACTTTATCTCTCAACTCCTGGGCCTTTACTGGGTATTGAGTAGCCATATCATTATGCTCACCTCTATCTTCTTTTAGATTATACAATTCAAAGCGACTTCCTTCATAGAACTGTATTAGTTTCCAATCTCCAGATCGAATTGCTGAAGCCGGTTCAAAGCCTCCTTCATAATGTGGATAATGCCAAAAAAAATCTTCTTTGGCATAAGTACCACCTTCTAAGACAGGTAGAAAACTAACCCCATCCAAATGTTTTTCTGGTGCTTGTGGCAAACCTGCTAAATCTAAAATAGTTGGAAAAAAATCTGTACTTGTAACAGGGACGTTAGTTACTACACCAGCCTTGATTTTATTTGGCCAACTTACAATCATTGGAACTCGAATTCCTCCTTCGTATAAGAAGCATTTTCCAGCACGTAGTGGTTCGTTAGAAGTTACTTCACTTGCTCCACCGTTATCGGACAGAAAAATAACCACAGTGTTTTTATCTTGCTCTGTTTCTTCCAAACTTGTTAACACATCTCCTACAGCAGTATCCATAGCCTCTATCATTGCCGCATAAACAGGATTGTTTTGCTTTTTATCAAAGCGGATCCAACGCTCTTGGCGCCAATCACTTTCTTGTTTTTCTTTGTCTTCATACTTTTTTATCAAGTCTTCTCTTCCAATCCATGGGCTATGCACTGAATAAAAAGACAGGTAGGTAAAGAATGGCTTATCGTGATCTCTTTCTAAAAACTTTATGGCCTCTTTTGCTAATCTATCCGGCAAATGTTCTCCCTTTGGCCCATCCGGAAGGCGAGGGTTGTTATAAGGAGAAAAAAACTTATCACCCCCAATTGGAGCTCCCCATGAGCAACCTGCAATATTGGTTTGAAATCCCTGGTGCTCTGGCCAAAATTTTTCTGGTTTCCCTAAGTGCCATTTTCCAATAAAATAGGTTTCATACCCTTCCTCATTCAAGATTTCAGCAAGGGTTACTTCTTGTAGTGGCAAGGCCTCCTCATATGAAGCACTTCTTAAAATTGTATTCCATGTATATTTTTCAGGTTGAGGTGCTCCTATCCAATTGGTTAATTGCAAACGTGCAGGATGTTTTCCTGTCATGATGCTTGCTCTTGTTGGGCTACACATTGCTGAGGCTACATAGCCATTGGTAAATGTCATTCCTCTTGCTGCTAATTTGTCGATGTTCGGAGTTTCAAAAAAACTACTTCCGTTTATGCCCACATCAGCCCATCCTAGATCATCAACCAGGATGAATAAAAAATTAGGACGTTCATTTTGTGAAGTGATTGCAGTTCCTGATGCTAACAATGTTGCCAACATAAATAATTGAACATTCTTTATCATTTTAATCTTGTATTTTATTTATTTATCAAATTCTTAAACTCCTTCTATGCTAAAAAACGTTTGGTCTTCAAATCATTTTGAATTCCTTTCGCATCTGCTGATTTTCCACTTGCTTGTTGGTCCCATGGATGATGTTTCCATGGTTTTGCCTTTGTGCCAGCATTGTTGTCGTTTCCACTGGAAAAATCAATATACTTATGCGACTTCCCTTACTCATAGTAAAACGTTTCCGGTTCCCAACGAAAATCTGGAATAGATTTTGTATTTCCGATGAAATAGCATCCAAACAGAGCGGTCAATACTAACAATTGAAATGACTTTTTCATTAAAAAATTGTATTTAACAAGTGTACCTTAATCAAAAAAATCTTGATCTTCTGGCCTTAAGTATTTTTTTGTTTTTTCTTCATTTAGTGTTGCCCCAATTCCAGGAGCATCCCACACCTTAATATGTCCGTCAACCACCAACTGATCTGGTAAGCAATCAACAATGTCAAACCACCATTCTGTCGGAGGTTTGCAGTATTCAAAGGCTATTAAGTTTTCTGGCATGGTTGCACAAACTTGCGTCATGGCCGCCATTCCAAGCACTCCATTGAATACCCCATGAGGTGCAATTTGAACTCCGTACAAATCAGCAAATTCTGCTACCCATTTTAATTCGGCAAGTCCACCAACATCCATTGGATCTGGGCCGATTACTCGAACTGCTCTACTAGCTATCAATTCACGAAATCCGTTTCTTAAGTATATCTGTTCACCTGTATGAATAGGAGTTGTTGTGGCTTGTGTTAGTTCTTTGTATTCCGCAACGCCAACATGATTACTGCGATCACCGGTTAACATATCTTCTAGCCAAAGAATTGGTAATCGCTCCAATTCTTTAGCAAACCTAACGGCATCCGACAAAGCCCAACCCGGGCCACAATCCAGAGCTAATTGCGCCTTACCATCCAAGGCTGTAACCATGGCTTCAACACATTTTACGCAATGTTGAAAGCCTTCTTCTGTTAGAAGCCCTTTGTTTAAATGTGGAGGTCCTGGTCTTGGTTCTCCCATAAAAAAATTAGGTACCTCAAACGGCATTGGAGAATGAAAGCCAACACCATATTTTATGATTGAAAATCCTTCTGAATCATTGGTGGCTTCTTTTAGATGCTGGGTGATTTCCTCAGGTGTAGTTTTATATGTCGTATGTAAATCGTTTTTTGATCCACTCACATATACACGAACTTGATCTCTTATTTTACCTCCGAGAAGGCGATACAATGGAAGTCCGGCAGACTTACCCGCCAAATCCCAAAGCGCCATTTCAACTCCACTTACGGCGCTACCCCATGGTTTAAAACCACCCATGTTTCTAATTTTTAACATCACACGTTCCACATCTCGAGGATCCTCACCTACGATATGTTCTTTTAGAAGAAGTACTTGTGGTTTAATATAAGGCTTAAACCATTCTATTTGACCATAACCACTCAAACCAGAATCAGTAGCAATCCGTATTGTGGGTTGCCCACCAATTATGGCACATTTTAAATCCGTTATTTTCATATCCTCAAAATTTTATAACTCCTTATTTTATTATACAAGTACTTATTTCAAAAAGTAAGCTTTCTGTAATTTACAAGACATAACATGATCAACCAAATTCTTTAATGGAACTGTTGCTAATCCAATGGCTGTATCACAACATCCGTAGTATATATGAAGTAATCCATCAACATCTACAGCTCCCGTTGGAAAAACGACATTGGGAATATAATGCCCAACCTTTTCATAGTAATGTTCAGGCTCCATCAGTGGCGTTTCGCAACGCGCAATTACTTTAGTTGGATTTTTAATATCTAACATCATGGCACTCATACGATAGCAAACACGATTTAATTCTAAGTTTTCATTTTCAACCCCGTGGTAAGTTGTAAGCCAGCCATGTTCCGTTCTTATTGGAGGAGTTGAACCACCAATACGATTTCCTTCCCATTCATATGCAGGCATGATAATCGTTTCTGGATCTGACCACGTTTTTAAATCATCAGAATAACTGATTTTAATTCCTGGGTTTTCCTTAAATTTAACAGCTGTATCTACAAATCCACTTGGACGACGCAATAAGGCATACTTTCCATTTATTTTTTCTGGAAACAAGATATTATTTCTATCATCTATTTCGCCGTGAGTAATAAAGGATACAAACTCCCAATTAATCATATCTTTTGAACGAAGAATTCCAGAGCGACTTTGATTATCCTTAGTTTCTCCACTAAAACCAGGGTAGTCATGCTGAAAAGACATTGGAACGCCAACTCCCGTGGTATTTGTATCATACGAAAAAGGACGTAACGCAAAAGTCAATAGATAATCATCTTCAATTTTTACAATACGCGGATCTTGAATACTACCATATTTAAACCCTACCAATTCCGCTGTAATAGCAGGCTCATCTGAAGTATGTTCCCAATTTATTCCATCTGTACTTTCTAATTTCCCAAGAAAACATTGAAAAGGATGCAGGCTACCTGCTGCTCTTTCGAACATCGTAAACTTCCCATTCTCATAAATTACTGCAGGATTCATTGTTGCTGCCATTCTCCATGGTAATTCACCTGGGCGAACCACTGGATTATGATCACATTTTTTTATATTTAGTTTCATTTTTATTAACGTATTTGAATTAAGACCCGACATTTTATTAGTCTATTATAAATTTATTCTTCAATTTTATATTCGTAATTCATAGCAGAAGGTGCTTTAAATTTTGATTTAACTTCAACAAACCCTCTTTTTTCAATTGACTTTAAGATTGCAGCTATTGTGTCAATTACGTGTGCTGCCTGACTCGCACTTGAACGCAGATCACGACCTTCAATTATTGCTTGAGCCATATCTTGAACGCCTCTTGAAAACTCCATGTATTTTTCTGCTCCAACTCCATTGTGTATTACTTTTTTGTATGGTTTAGCATATTCTCCAAATTCAACCGGAGCATGGAAATTTTGGAAATCTCCTAATTTTAAACGGCCATCATCTCCATGAAACTCTATAGAACCACCTTGATATGACATTTTTGCATAGAAGTTTGCTGATAAACGACATGTTACACCGCTTTCCAGTTCCACTACCGCCAAATAATAGTCCGGTGTTGTAATTGAAAAAGGTTCTCCGTTCATAGTTACATGATCTTTCTTAAGTACATTACTATACCCTAACACACGTTTAACAGGTCCAAAAAAAGCAGTTAACAATGTCAATGGATATACCCCAACGTCCCAGATGACTCCCAAATCATAAAAAGGTCCTGGATTAGGGTGCCAATCTTCGATTAAACCATGGTTCACTTCTGCATAAGCCAATCGAACCTCTCCAAGTTTACCACTTTGAATTACACTCCAAGCCGCATCTTGTGCTTCACCCATAAAAGTAACTGGGGAACTGCTCAAGAGAAGTCCTTTTTCTTCTGCTAGTTTTACAAGACTCCAGCTTTCTTCGCTTGTCATTGAGATTGGTTTTTCGGTATGAACATTTTTACCTGCTTCAAGACACTTTCGAATAACTTCTGCATGTACCTGGAAAATTGTAAGGTTAACTACTATTTCCACTTCTGAGTCATCAAGTACTTCGTCAAGACTAGCATATACTTTACCACCATATTTATATACGCATTCTTCGGAACGACTTGCGTCGATATCATTAAAACCTAAAAGTTTTAATTCAGGATATTTTAACATGTTTTCAGCGTAACTAGTTGATATATTTCCACAACCAACAATAGCTGCACCAATTTGTTTTTTTTCTTCACTCATTTTTTCTCTTTATTAATATAAACTATCCGTTATTAATTATGTTAAGGGCGCTCCCCTATTAGCTTTATCTCATCTAAAATAACTTCACTATGCCGCTCACTAAAAATGATAGAGAACCGCGCGTTCTCCACAGATTCAGTTTTATGGGTATAGGTAAACTCATATTTGGTTAATTCGGTATCGATTTCTACTTGATCAGATGTATACAACACCTTTTTATTTTCTGGTGCTAAGCCTAATTGCACTCTCAATTTTGTTTTATTAACTGGAGTTTTTGCGTAGAATGAAATATTGTAAGTGCTCCCTTCACGTAACTGAATCATATAAAAACCTTCAGAATAAAAACGCCAATCTGGCTGAGTTTGTTGATAAATCACAGGCTTTTCTGGCCAAACAAACATGACCATGCATTTTAAGGATCCAGAACCATTAACCCCCTCACCTTCTATATGATTCAATGTTACTTGCCCATTAGAAAACCAATGTTCACGATCCATAGTAAACTCAGAATTGTTTATTTGGCTAGTTGGCAAATGCATAATTTTTGGTGCTTCTCCAGTCAAAGCTTCCACGATATCGGCTGTTTTTTCAAAGCCATATTCTGAGGTGTATAATGAAAATGTCCAAGCATTGTTAAATACGCCGGTGTAATACATCCAATCTATATCTCTTTTTTTACACTCATCTTTCATAAACTTGATAAACTTTAACAACTCTTGTCTATCATTAGTTAACTTAGAACCCCATTCGCTCATCACTACTTTTTTCATGTGTATTTTTCCCCATTCATACCCCCATTCTAAGGCTTCTAAAATTTCTTCTTTCCATTTTGGGTTCGCCTCTTTAATAGGCTTTGTCACAAAACTGTGTGTCCAATGCTGCGGTCTATAATTATGAAATATTCCCCAAATATTTTCATCTTCTACAAAACCAGTTCCATCAGGTAACTTGTATGTTAAATACTCTGGAGTAACATATTTCAACAACATATCAGCATGGTTGTTATGTGTACCTCCAATAGCTATTACACGCTTTGGACTGGTAGCTCTGATAGCAACAATAGCTTCACCCAACCACTGCATAACTTCTACATCATATTTATGTTCGTTTGGGTGCCCTGCCATTTTTGGTTCATTCATAATTTCAAATACCAATTCTTTGGGATACATCTGATACAATTCCGCAAAACTATTCCAATATGCTACAAAAGATTCCTTTCCTTTAGTTCTCCCTGTAAAACCAGTAATTACAACTGTCAATCCTCTTTTAATAGCGCCATCTATAGCTTCTCTATACGACATCGGGTCTACACCTTGCTTTACAAAAAAGCGTACAGATTCGAATCCTGCTGCTTTAAACACATCGTAATATGCTGGGTCGTATCCAATTTTATTTACTTCAGTTGTAGAAAAATCAAGATTAATTCCTTCGCCTATCAACGGCCAATGTTCTTGAGCTGTAGCCTCTAATTTAGAAAACAAACAAAGACTTAATAGAACGCCTATTCGATATAAATTTGTTATACAATTCATAAATTAGTTGGTTTTATTTTTTAAATATTTAGCGTACTCTGGTCTTGTACCTCTAAACTTTATATCGTCTAAAATAATCTCACTGTGGCGATCTGAAAAAATGAATGACAATCGCACATCTTCTTCACTACCGGCGGTATGCGTGTATGTAAATTGGTATTTGGTTAACTCTGTATTGATTTCAATTATATCAGAATCCCATAAAATGACTTCATTATCAGGAGCTAATCCTAATTGCACACCTATTTTCGTTCTATAACCCGTAGTTTTTGCATAGAACGAGATATCATAGGTATTTCCTTTACGTAATTGTAACATGCCATCTTTAACCGGAAATTTCCAATTGGAAGGGGTTTGTTGGTAAATATAAGGGGGATTCGGCTTAGTAAAAGCCACGTTACATCGCATAGCGCGAGAACCTTTTACTCCTTGTCCATCAACAGAAGTTATGTTTACTTGTTCACTAGAATACCAGTGATCTACATCCATTTCAAAACTTGAATTATTTATTTGTGAAGTTGGAGGAACAACCGTTGGGCTAATACCCGTTAAAATTTCTACCAAATCAGCCGTTTCGTCCCATCCTTTTTCAGAAGAAAACAAGGCAAAATCCCATGAATTGTTAAAAACCCCACAATATTGCATCCATTCAATATCTCTATTCTTAGTTTCTTTAACAATAAAGTTAAAATACTTTTTCAAGTCTTTATGGTCATTATACATACGTGTGCCCCACTCTGTAAGAATTACTTTTTTATTTTGTTTTTTTGTCCAGCTAACAACTTGATCTAAGTTCTTAACAACTTCCTTTCTCCAATCTGGATTCACTTGGTTTAGGGTTACTGGTCTACCACTGTGTGACCATCCCGAAGGAACATAAAGGTGAAACACTCCCCAAATATTTTTGTCTTCATCAAAACCAGAACCATCTGGTAGTTTATAATCCAAATACTTAGAACTCACATATTTTATATAACGTACATTGTTATGCCCCAATCCTCCAATAGCTAGAATTCGGGTTGGACTGGTGGCTCTAATAGCTACAACTGCTTCTCCAATCCAATCCATAACAACTTTTGCTTCTTCATCAGTCCATGGGTGTTTGTATCCTGCAACACTAAGTTTTTCTGCATTGGGGTGTCCTGCCATTTCAGGCTCATTCATGAGTTCGAAAATCAATTCCTTTGGATACATTTTATAAAACTCTGCGTAGTCTTTCCAGAACTTTATAAATTTTTCTTTGCCATTTGTCTTTGCCGAAAATGCAACTAACACAACCGTTTGCCCTCTTTCTAATGCATTGTCTACAGCTTGTTTATAGACTATTGGGTCCTGACCATGCTTTACAAAATAGCGAACACTTTTAAAACCAGCTTCATCGAATGCCTCAACAAATCCAGAATCATATCCTGTTTTATTTACTTCTGTTGTTGAAAAATCGAGATTTACCCCTGGGGTAATTAGCGGCCAATCTTCTTGGCCCTGCATACTAAAACTTGCTATTAAAAAACAGCTTGCTATCAAAAATATTATCCTTTTATTCATTTTATTAGTTTTTTAAATTTTAATTGGTTAGTTGTTGTCAATCTTTAAAAAGTGAATACAAACGGGTTGTGTCACTTCTACATTTTCATTGATAGAACTTAAAATACCTGAATCTTGATCAATTTTAAACGTGACTATATTGTTACTATCTTTATTAGCAACGAGTAAAAAATTACCGGTTGGATCTATGCTAAAATTTCTAGGGTGTTTACCAAATGTTGATTGGTGTCCTAAGACCTCTAATACTCCATTCTCTTGATTTATTGCACATAAAACAAGGCTATCCTGGCCTCTATTCGAGGCATATAAAAATTTTCCACTGGGATGCACATGAATATCTGCCGCAATACTATCTCCTTTAAAATCACTTGGCAATGAAGAAATAATATTTACCTGTTCTAGAACTCCAGAATCATTATGGTATTTAAATGATTGAATAGTATTTCCTAATTCATTTAACAAAAACATGAATTGTCCATTTGGATGAAACTCCATATGACGTGGCCCTTGACCCAATTCTGTATTAATCACCCCATTTTTATGAGACATCAATTTTCCCTGGGCAGTCAGGCTATAACTCAACACCATATCCTTTCCTAAATCTGCCACCAAGGCATACTTATTATCAGGTGTGAATATAACCGAATGCGCATGGGGTCCTTCTTGCCTTTCTGTATTTCCTTTTGAACCACCGTAATGTTGCGCCACATCGTTTAAATCACCAATCTTTCCATTTTCTTTAATTGGGTAGACCACAATATTCCCCCCCATATAATTAGAAACTGCCAATTGTTTTTCTAATGTATCCAATGCAACATGACATGGATATGCACCCTGAGTAGATTGCGAATTAATAAAAGTTAATGCTCCTGTTTCTTTATTTATATGATACGTGTTTACACTCCCTCCATATGTTCCATTTACATCGGCCACTTCGCTCACTGCAAATAAATTATTAGCACTAGAAGTTATAAACGTAGGATTGGTTAATGAAATGGCTTTGGCACACCTTGTTAACGACCCCGTATTTGAATCCAAACGAAACGGATAAATGCCTTTGCTTTTACTATCAATTGTATATGTTCCTACGTAAACTAACATATCTTTTGTTATTAATTTACTCCTCTACGTTTTTCTAATTCAGTTCGGAGCGCGTACATTTTATCTTCTGATAACGTATACTTAAAGATGCAATAGAAAGCAAATACAGCACCTATTACAGGAACAATTGCTAACAGATTAATAATTGCTTGCATGGAACCTTCAGGTTGATTTACGCCTAGGCTATTGTCAACACCAAGACCATCAATAATATAGCCATTAATTAATAAGGCAATTGCAAGTGCTAATTTCAAAAACCAAGAGAATATGGCTCCAAACATTCCTTCACGACGCGTTCCGGTTTTCATTTCATCATAGTCAACCACATCTGCGATCATAGATGGTACTAGAACAAAAAGTCCGGCAATTCCCGCTGCAACTAGGAAACGAGGAATCAACACCAAATAGGGTAAATCCGGTACGTAACAGAAAAAGTTGGCAAGAGAACCTAAAACGAAGAATATAGGAGCGACTAAGCAAATAATACGTTTTCCATATCGTTTTGACAATACCGAAATTGGCCACAACATTAATACTGTAGCAATATGGTGTGATGCTTCAATCATGCCATTCCATTTACCAAATAGCGCTCCATCATCACCAAGAACATAATATCTTAAAGGATAGATGTAGGCAGTTGCTACGATGTTATAGGCAAATAGTGCTGTAAAAAAAGCAATAACTAGAAAGACAAAGGGTTTACACGCAAAGGTAAATTTGATACTTTTTAAAACATTAATCTTTTCTTGATTCTTAACATACGATTTAGTCTTCTCTTTCAAGGTTAAGGCAGGAATTAATCCTAAAATCATCATTAACAAACCAAATCCTAAACCAACCATTCGGATTCCTTGCTCTGGACCTGACCAAAAATTCGATAGAATTAATGTCATAAACCATGAAAACATAAATATTCCATTAAATGAATTCGCAAAGACACGCACATTCATTAAATTAGTTCTCTCGTGAGGGTCAGCAGACATCTCGTACCCTAACGCAAGAAGCGGCACCGAAAACAGCGTAGACGACGTGTAAAACAAAAGGGACAGTACTAAAAATGTAATAAAAAAAGTAGTGTCACTAAGCCCTGAGGGTATAAACCAAATTGCGATAAAAAATATGCCCGCCAATATTGCTCCTGTTCCTATAAATGGACGCCTACGACCAAATATGCTTCTAAAATTATCGGATATTGATCCCATTAAAGGATCAGTAACCGCATCCCATATTCGGGTAATAGCCAAAACAACCCCAATAAGCAATGGACTATAACCCAATTCCATATTAAAAATGGTCAACGCAAAGGCAACAAGCGTCCATTGAAAGGTCATTTCGGCAAACCATCCGCTTCCGTATAGTATCTTTTTCCCCAACGAAACTTTATCTTCTGGAGCAATAACATGCTTAGTATTTCCTTTGTCGTTCATATGCTGTTTAGTTATTGAAATGATTTTTGTATTATTCCCAGTCAATGACTACACCAAAATAATTTTCGTCTCTATTTTTAAGACCTTCATAAGCCTCTGGAGCTTCTTCTGGAGATACCACATGACTTAATAATGGCTCAATAACTAATTTACCTTCAGCGAAAAAGCGCAACAATTTTTCATTGTTTTGTTCAATAGAAATTTGACTGTCTTTAGTTTGTGATCTATAGCGTGGAAATTTCCACTCATGCGCTCCTTTAAATTGTATGTTAGTGTTTGCAATGTGAATAGCACGAAGTAAGGGCACTATATCTGCAGAGTACTCTCCACGAGGTGTCCCTAATAAAATGCATTCACCTCCTGGAGCAATTACATCAATCGCACTATCAATTACTGCTGGAACTCCTGTAGCGTCTACAAAGGCATGTACGCCTCGCCCATTTGTTAATTCTTTTAATTGACCAGAAACATTAGATTTACCATCTAAAACTGTTTCGATTCCACACTGTTTGGCACTTTCCATTTTTGAAGGACTTACATCGATACCTATAACATTACACCCTGCCAACTTGAACATTTGAGCCGCCAGATTACCAACCAAACCTAATCCACAAACTGCTACGGTATCGCCAATTTTTGTATCTGAAGTCATGACTGAAGTAATTGCAACCCCCCCCATTCTTGTGAAGACGGCTACTTTAGCATCTAGTCCTTCCGGAATCTTTAGCGCATAATTTTTTGCTAATGCTATTTTTTGATGTGGACCATGTGTAAAGATAAAATCACCTACTTGTATATCTTCTACAGCATCTCCTATTTCTAACACGGTTCCTACACTTCCGTACCCTGGAGTATAAGGTAAAGGAGCCCAAGACTCTAAGCCTGTCCAAATAGATAACTCTGTTCCTGTACTTACAACGCTTGCACTTGTTTCAATTAAAATATCTTCTGGTGAAGATATTTTAATTTCTTCGGCTGCCTCGCACACAACCGATTTTGTATTTTTAAAAATAATTTTCTTATTCATTATTATTGTTTGTTTTTCGGTTTATATTAAAACCACAAAAAAGTATTAAATAAATCCATAAACAAAATTAGATTTTTTTTATTTTTTTATGGTTTGAATATTGCTTTTAAAGGTTTGAGCGTTGCTTTATAAAGATTTCTAATAATACGCAATTCACCTTTATCGGTTGGTTGTTATTTACAATTATGAAAACTTTTTCCGAATGCAACACAACTATTCATTTAATGAAAAAATCTTACAGGAAAACTCTATGTAAATGACTAATGCGAATCTAAGGGGGTAGCGTGCTATCACAAAGCCATTGTTTATAGACTGTTTGCTTAAAGTCAAAGAAAAAAACATTACTTTAAAATACGATTATATATGAAAGAAATAAGGACTAAACTTGATTAGTTGACTCAAATCCTCCCTAAAATAGTTCGATTTAACTCCCCTCTTCTCCACTTTT
>MDSV01188524.1_pt1 | contig 16862 bp, 14 predicted proteins | sample 810851 | NCBI WGS metagenome assembly MDSV01 (sample SAMN05326640, study PRJNA326480) | marine metagenome | isolation source: seawater | place: Atlantic Ocean: North East | collected 2012 | reverse complement strand
CTATCCTGTAAGGATTTCAGGACAGGATGTAGAACGTGGAACGTTCTCCCATCGTCACGCAGTCCTGAAGACTGAAGAAACAGAAGAAGAAGTAATCTTGCTTAATAATCTTGAGAAAGGTCAAGCAAAGTTGTCCATATACAATTCCCTGCTGTCTGAATATGCTGTGTCTGGTTTTGATTTCGGATATGCATTCGCTAGGCCTAAATGTTTGACAATTTGGGAAGCTCAATTTGGAGATTTTAACAACGGCGCTCAAATTATTTGGGATCAATTCCTCAGTGCGGCAGAGGATAAATGGAGGACGATGAATGGACTTACAATCCTTCTCCCTCACGGATATGAAGGCATGGGTTCCGAGCACAGTTCAGGCCGTTTGGAGCGGTTTTTAACGCTTGCTTCGGGAGACAATATTATTGTTACAAACTGCACCACACCCGCTCAGATGTTTCACCTTCTGAGGAGACAAGTCTTGCGTCCATTTCGCAAACCTTTGGTCGCATTTACACCGAAGAAACTGCTTCGTTATCCGAAAGCTGTATCGACGGTTTCAGAACTCGCAAAAGGCAAGTTTCGTGAAATTCTAGACGATCCCCGCATGTCAAAAGATTCCGATGCAAAAAAGGTCGATACCGTTGTCTTGTGTTCGGGAAAAATCTACTACGAACTTTTAGAGCGCTTCGAAGCATCTGATCAGGATAAGAAACGGACGTCTAATATTGCCGTCATTCGGATTGAGCAATTGCATCCCTTCCCTCAGGACACTTTGCACCTTTTAATTAAACGATATGGTGAAAATATAAAAGTGGTTTGGCTTCAAGAGGAGCCAAGGAATATGGGCGCTTGGCCGTTTATTTCAATGCATTATCAGGGAGATATTGTAGAGGCCATCGCTAGACCTGCCAGCGGAACGACTGCGGCGGGCTCACAAGTCATATACGCTCGTAAACATGAGGTTATCATGGATGATGTGATGAGATACGCACGTAAATAATAAAGAATCATGCCTATACTTGAAATGAAAGTACCTAGTCCGGGAGAGAGTATATCAGAAGTGGAAATTGCTGCTTGGCTCGTCAACGATGGTGATTATGTTGAGAAGGATCAACCCATTGCTGAAGTTGATTCAGACAAGGCAACGCTTGAGCTTCCAGCAGAAATGGCAGGGGTCATTACGTTAAAAGTAGAAGAAGGAGATGTTGTACCCGTAGGAGATGTGTGTTGTCTGATTGACACTGATGCAAAGCGTCCCGCCGGAATGGATAAACCTGCAGAGGTACCAGCACCTTCCGAACCAGCTGATGATCCAGTACCTGTCACACCAGCAGTCACTCCATCTGTTAAACCTCCCGAAAAGCCAGTTGTCGCCCCTGTTTCTAAAAAAAACTATGCAGAAGGTAGTCCTTCTCCTGCAGCCAAAAAGATGATGGCAGACAAAGGAATTTCATCAGGTTCAATTTTAGGATCGGGGAGAGATGGAAGAGTTCTTAAACAAGATGTTATTTCAGCTTTAGCAGCAGGATTTGATCCTTCATCGGCTTCTGCTCAAGGTGGATGGACCGGATCTCGTGAGGTCCGATCAGAACGTATGTCGATGTTGCGTAGAAAAGTAGCCGAACGACTCGTTGGTGTGAAAAATGAGACTGCTATGCTTACCACTTTTAACGAAGTGGACATGAAGCCCATTATGGACCTCAGGGCCAAATACAAGATCAAGTTTAAAGAAGAGAAAGGTGTCGGTCTTGGTTTTATGGGGTTTTTTACAAAAGCTGTGACAACCGCTTTAGCTGCTTACCCAGGTGTTAATGCGATGATAGATGGAAAGGAAGTGCTATACCATGACTACGTAGATGTGTGCATTGCGGTAAGCTCTCCCAAAGGTTTAATGGTCCCTGTTGTAAGGAATGCAGAAGTCATGTCTATTGCAGAAATTGAGGGCGAAATCAAACGCCTTGCCATTAGAGCACGTGATGGTGTCCTGACCGTAGACGAAATGCAAGGTGGGACGTTTACCATCACAAACGGAGGTGTGTTTGGCTCAATGTTATCGACCCCCATTATCAACCCCCCCCAAAGTGCGATTTTGGGGATGCACAATATCGTTGAACGTCCAGTGGCCATTGATGGTCAAGTTGTGATCCGTCCGATCATGTATGTTGCGCTTAGTTATGACCACCGTATTGTAGATGGAAAAGAGAGTGTCAGCTTTTTATACCTTGTAAAACAGCTCCTTGAAAATCCAGAGAGAATGTTATTTGGCGGTAAACAGCCAGAAGAAATACTCCTTGGACTTTAAAGTTGTCAGGATCTAGGTGACTCAGGCTGGAGAGCTTCTTGCCAACCAATTAAGCCGCCAGTCAAATTGATGAGATGTGTATATCAACTCACCTGAGGATCCTGAATCGCTCTCCATCAAGCCTTATAAGTACTGAAATTAAGAACGTAAATCCAATCAACGACGATCCGCCATAACTGAAAAAAGGCAATGGAATTCCAATGACTGGTGCAAGTCCTAAAACCATTCCAACATTCACGAATAAGTGCATAAAGAAAATGCTGGCGACACCATAAGCGTATATCCGTGTGAAATTTGACCGTTGCCGTTCTGCAATAACGATCACTCTCAATATGAAGAGAGTGAAGAGCAGGATTACAGAGACACTGCCCGCAAATCCCCACTCTTCTCCCACAGTACAAAAGATAAAGTCAGTTTCTTGTTCTGGAACAAAGCTATAAGCTGTCATGGGTCCATGCATCCATCCCTTACCCGAAAACCCGCCACTTCCTATTGCTGCTTTTGCATGTCTGATGTTATAATCGGCATCTGGATTGTTTACGTCTATACCAAACAAGACATGGATTCTGTCTCTTTGGTGTGATTTAAGAACGGTCTCCATGCCGAGATGTAGTCCAATTGAAACCATCAAGCCAGCAACAATACTGGCAATGCCCCAACGGGTTATCTTTTTTCTTTTTCGTGGAACCGTCAAATCTTTTGAGAGAAAAACAATGCCACTTCCGATTACAATCCATGCAATCCAAAATACACCTATCCCTGACTCTGTGCCAAAGAAAGGATAGTGAATGGTTGTTACACCTATTAGAATAGTAGCAATGGCAATTAATAAGGCCCCGAACCCAAGAATGAGTACGTTTCCGCTTAACCCTTCTCTATACAGTACAAATACAAACCCCGCAAAGACGAGAACGGTTCCCGCGTCGGGTTGGAGTAGAATTAATCCCGCCGGGATCCCCACAATAAGGAATGACAGAAACCGAACTTTAAGACTACGCCACTTGGTCGCATCACGAGATAGATACCAAGCCAGGAGAAGTGCGGTTGTGGGTTTGGCAAATTCGCTGGGTTGTAAACTCATTGTCCCAAACCCAAACCAGGATCGGGCACCTCCGATCTTTTTACCCACAATCAAGACAGCCACAAGAAGGACGAGCGTTACGAGGTACTGCAACACCGAGGTTCTGATGAAAAACTCACTTTCAATATTGAGAATTAAAAACCCTAAAAACGAACAGATTAAAATCCATATCAGTTGCTTCCCCCCTTTTCCATTCCAATCAAACCATTCTGAGATTTCGAGATTTGAGGTTGCACTTACGACGTTCAGGAATCCAAAAAACATCAGGCATCCCACAAGGATTACCAGGGACCAATCTATGTTTTTATATATGGATGATTCTCTAGGTGTCATGGCTGAAACGCTAAGATTCTTTCCTCCCGCAGTGTATTTGAAACCGTATCTGTAAGATATTTTTCTATAAGCAGACCTGCAATTGGGGCAGCCCAGGCGCCTCCAGCACCGGCATATTCCACATATACACTTAATGCAATTTTCGGATTGTCCCGCGGCGCAAAAGCGATAAACACACTGTGGTCTTCCTTTCCTTTGTTCTGAACCGTGCCAGTTTTTCCACAGATTGTCATTCCGTCAATTTGAGCAAGGTTCCCTGTCCCATTAGGGTCCTCGATGACTTTTTGCATCGCATTAACTACGGTTTCGAAATGCTTAGGCAGAATATCAAGGGTGTGAATAGAGTCTATTCCGGCTGGTTTTCCGAGGCCACCGATGTCCCGAACCGGGTGTGGTTCACGATAGAAGCCCCTGTTTCCTATTATCGCTGCCAGATTTGCCATTTGTAGTGGGGTTGTGAGCAATTCCCCTTCTCCGATTGAAATTGAATAAATGGTTTTATATCCCCAGTGATTTTTACCGTAGATCTTGTCATAGTCCAAAGCATTTGGAATACTTCCAGGCCTCACCCAAGGAATATGACCTCCGAGTTTCGTGCCAAACCCAAATTCTTTTATTTTTTCATTCCAGTGTGTCAGGCCTATGGAAGCGTCTTTGAGAGGATTCGGATCGCGTCCCTTCATGACCACCCTCCGCATCACTTCGTAGAAATAGGGGTTACAGGAGTGACTGATGGCATCAGTGAGATTATCCGCTGTGTGTGGACCATGGCATCCGATAATTGATCTGTTGCATGCGATCGTCGTATTTGCTGAAATCATCCCCTCGTCCAAAGCTATGAGTCCCTGTACCATTTTAAAGATGGATCCTGGTCTATAGGTCCCTCTTAATGCTCGGTTGTAAAGTGGTTTCCATGGATGGGTATTTAAGCTGTCATAGACACTGCCTCTTCGGGTCCCCGTCAAACTATTTGCGTCGTAGAATGGCGACGAGACGATCGCCAGAATCTCCCCGGTTTCGGGTTCAATAGCAACGACACTGCCTCTTTTTCCACGCAGTAATTTTTCTGCATATGCCTGCAACTCGACATCAATCGTTAGTGTGACATCCTTCCCTGGAATGGGCATTGTGTCAAGTTCAAGCAGGGTTTCTTGTACGTTATTTCTCACATCGACAATGTGATATCGAGCGCCAGGGATCCCTCTCAGCGATTGTTCAAAAGACGATTCAAGACCAGACTTGCCTTTATAGTCTCCCAGTTGATAATACGCATCTCCACGAATATCGGCTCTGTCAACTTCTCTATATTCCCCCAGAATATGTCCTGCAACCCCAGCTACGTTTGACCTTAAGGAGCGCGTTTTAGCTTTTAACCCCGGGAAGTTCATGAGCGCTTTAGAAATCATTGCGAATTCTTGCGCATTCAATTGCTTCACGATGATAGAAGGCACATATCGAGAATATGCAGCTGCTTTGTCAAGACGTTTTTTCAGCGCTTCATATTCAAATCCCAGAACTTTTCCGAGCGCTATTGTATCTAAATTTTTTGCTTTTCGAGGCGTAAATAAAAGGTCGTAACTCGCTATATTTGATACAATTAACGCTCCATCTCTGTCGAGAAACTTTCCTCTCATTGGATCTAGTGCTTCACGTTCTTCAGTAAGTCGGCCCGCATAATTGGACCAATCTGAACTTATGAGTTGAATGTGTCCCAATCGTGCAATAAAAACAAGCGAGATGATGACAACAATCCCTCCAAACACAAGACTTCGATTTTTTAGCCCTGTTTTATTCATGACCAAGGATATGCACTGACTTTAGGACCCTTGGTTTTTGGTTTTTGGCCAAACAATCCCTGAGCGATAGAAAAGAGAATAATATTGAGTACACTTGAACACAGCGCTTTTGCAGACGAGCTTGGGATCAAACTTAATTTAAACCCTTCTACTGCAAACAGAACGAACATATAGGAGAAGGTAATCAGTGTGCTGAGCCCGATGAACCGGCCCCATCCATCGTCGCTTACATTGATAGTGTGCCCCTTTATAAAGCCATCGCGCGGTGTAATTAATTCACTCCACCTTGGAATCATTAAACCCACGAATGTGCCAGCAGCCATGTGTAGCCCCCCAGTCAGAATCACAACATCTAAAAAGGCACCTGTCACAGCCCCGATGATCAAGTAACTTGCTTTAGGTAAATCCAAAGGCAAGAGTATCAGTCCATAGATATGAAAACAGATTACAAGCCATCCATTTGAAAATATACCAAACCGAAAGATCATCACTTGTAAAAACCAAGTGAGGGCAAGTAAACCTATTGCGCGAATAATAGCGTTCATTCTGGGGCGAGTGTTATCAGTGAATCGATCATTCCGGAACCGGCGTTTGTAAGGAATTCAACATAGTGAATATGTTTGTAATCGGCACCCAGTTTAACCGTGACAGATTGAAATTTATCGGCCGGGGTTACAAGAACCTCTTCCACTGTACCTACCTTAAGACCAGAAGGGAATGTGCCCTGGAATCCGGTGGTTACTATAGGGTCCCCCGGAATAATGAGTTCTGTGAGCGGGATATCCATCAATGTTGCATATTCAGTTCCTTGTCCAGACCAAACCATTCTCCCAATCGCCCCATCATTTCCGAGTCTGACGCTCCATTGGGTATGTAAATGAATGATAGGTAGCACAAGAGATGCATGTTCTGTAACTTCAGTCACTAACCCAGCGATATTCCCATTATCGAGCATGCCCATCCCAGGTGTAATCCCTGACGAACGTCCTCGATTTGCAACTAAAATATTATTCTTAAAGTCGGATGAGTATCTAATTATTTCAGCGGGAATACTCTTCCATGCTTCTTGATTAAGCGTCACAATGGAGGTGTCAGTTAAGCCCGTCTTCTGAGAATTTAAATTTGCTGTCCTGAGCCTGGCGTTCTCCATTAATAAGTTGACATTTGTCGTCTTCAAATCTTTGAGATACATCATTTGCCCAAGCGTCTCAGTCCAACTGGATGACATTTTCATTCCAATTGATGTGATCTTTCCCCTGGGGTAAGAATGTGTAGAAGCGATCCAACTAAGCGCGATAATTTCAAGCAATACAAATAACACCATGCGGTGATTGCGGCGAAGTAGTTGAATTAATGTGTGCACTGAATAGGCATATTATTCACATATCCTAACCATGCATGAGGAAAGGGAAACGATCAATGTTCTTAAGTGCAATCGCTGTTCCTTTTGCGACAGCGTGAAGCGGGTCTTCAGCAATATGGACAGGCAACTTTGTGCGTAATGAAATACGAATGTCGAGACCGCGTAAAAGCGCGCCTCCTCCAGCCAAGTATATGCCGGTTTTAAATATATCCGCAGACAGTTCAGGTGGGGTTTGGTTTAAAGCAGTGTGAATCGCATCCTCAATTTTACTGATACTTTTGTCAAGACACCCCGCGATTTCAGAATACGTAACGATGACTTCTTTGGGATGTCCAGTCATCAAGTCACGCCCCAGAACAGGATAGCTCTCAGGCGGATTTTCAAGCTTACTGATCGCAGATCCCACATTTATTTTTACTTGCTCAGCTGTCCTTTCTCCAATCAAGATGTTATGCTGACGTCTCATGTAATCTTCAATGTCACGCGTAAACTCGTCCCCCGCAATTCTAATATTTGTATCGGTTACAATGCCTCCAAGCGCAATGACGGCGATCTCAGATGTACCTCCTCCGATATCGACAATCATATTTCCCATAGGTTCCTCGACATCAATACCAATGCCAATTGCTGCGGCCATAGGCTCATGAATGAGATAGACATCCTTGCCTCCTGCATGTTCTGCCGAATCCTTTACAGCACGTTTCTCTACATCTGTGATCCCAGAAGGGATGCATATGACCATTCGGTGAGAGGGCGTGAACCAAGATTTTTTATTCTCGTTGATCATTCTAATCATGCCTTTTATCATCTGCTCAGCAGACTCAAAATCGGCAATGACACCATCCCTCAATGGTCGTATTGTTTCGATATTTTTATGCGTCTTCCCATGCATTTGTTGTGCAAGACGACCTATTGCGACGACGCGTCCCGTCTTAATGTCCTTTGCTACTATCGAAGGTTGGTCAACGACGACTTTGTCTTGGTAGTAAATAATTGTATTTGCAGTTCCCAAATCAATGGCGATATCCTGCACGAAAAAGTTAAACAAGCCCATACTCAAATTTACACTTTCACCAATACAAAACCGATTTGAAAACGCTCTAAATGTGACTTAGTGGATAAGTTTCCAATTAGGTTGAAAACGTTGCGTTTACCTGTTAGCGAATTGTTAATGACGGAAATGTCTTGTTCCAGTGGTGTACATTGAAAGTCCCAACGCATTGCACACATCTATGCTTTTGGTGTCATTGATTGATCCGCCAGGCTGTATCACGTTTTTTATTCCAGCTTCAGCTGCAAGTGTAACGCAGTCTGGGAATGGAAAGAAGGCATCTGAAGCCATCGAACTTCCTTCAAGTGAAAGCCCCAATCCTGCAGCTTTTTCGACGGCTTGTTTGAGTGCATCAACCCGCGAAGTTTGGCCTGTTCCTGATGCAAGAAGCTGACCATTTTTTGCAAAAACGATGGTGTTTGACTTCGTGTGCTTGGCAAGTTTCATTGCAAACAGCATATCGGCAATTTCTTTTTCATCAGAATGTGTCTTGGTCACACAAGAAAGGTCAGCCAAACCCTCCATTTTATTATCTCTCTCCTGAACAAGAAATCCGTTTAATGCAGTTCGCACTGTAGAAGTCGGGAGAGATACATCTTGTCTTTCCAGTAGGATTCTGTTTTTCTTTCCTTGTAAAACGTCTAGCGCATCGGCATCAAAACGCGGCGCAATAACCACTTCGCAGAAAAGTGTGTGTATTTGATTTGCTGTTGCGAGGTCGATTGGGCGGTTTGCAATGAGGACGCCTCCGAAAGCACTCACTGGATCTCCTTCGAGTGCCCGCGTGTAAGCTTCAGACAGTGTTTCACGCGTCGCAAGACCACACGCATTGTTGTGCTTCATGATGGCAAAAGTGGGCGCATCGTTTTTGAACTCTTCCATTAAGCTTACGGCGGCATCAACATCTAGAAGATTGTTGTAAGAAAGCGCTTTACCATGAAGCTGTTTAAGGATGCCATCTAAATCTCCAAAAAACCGACCTGCTTGATGCGGGTTTTCACCATATCGCAAAGCTTTCACCTCGGTTACGCTTAGGTTTAATGTATCAAGAGGTGACATGTTATCTGTGGTACCAAGCATATACTGTTGAATCATCGTGTCGTAATGAGAACTCGTACGGAACGCTCTGGCCGCCAGTTCACGCCTTTCTTCAAGTGATGTTTCTCCATCTTGGTTCTTGAGGATATCTAATAGTCTCGCGTAATCATCCATGCTGGGAACAATCACGACGTCTTTGTGGTTTTTTGCAGCGCCACGTATAAGGGCAATCCCACCAATGTCAATCTTTTCGATAATTGCATCTGCACTTGCTCCGCTCGCCACTGTTTCTTCAAAAGGATAAAGGTCAACGACAACAAGATCGATTTCTGGAATCTCGTATTCCGTCATCTGTTTGTGGTCTCCTTCATCATCCCTTCTAGATAATATTCCACCAAATACTTTGGGGTGAAGTGTTTTAACACGCCCTCCTAAAATGGATGGATAATCTGTCAGCGTTTCAACTGGAATGACTGTTCCTCCAAGTTCTTCGATTCTTTTTTGGGTTCCACCTGTTGAGTAAATGGTCACGCCAAGACGAATCAATTCCTGAATGATTGGAGCCAATCCATCTTTGTTAAAAACAGAGATAAGGGCTGAGCGAAGCTTTCGTGGTTGCGACATATAAAAAAGATAATGATATTTAAGTGGGCGAAGTTAACTCAAGGTGTAGCTTTGGAGGCATGATGTGGCTGCGATTATTAAGAGAAAGTTTAAGCTTTGCATGGAGTGCTATTGTTGTGAATAAACTGCGAACATTTCTCTCTTTGTTAGGCGTTATGGTGGGCATTTTTGTGATTAGCTCAATATTTGCAGTCGTTGATTCTATGGAGGATGATTTGATGGAATCATTCAATATGCTCGATGATGATGTCCTCTTTGTCAGCAAATGGCCATGGAGTATGGGGGAAGATTACCCTTGGTGGAAATATGTCCAAAGGAGAGAGCCCTCACTTCGCGATTCTGAAGAACTTGCTGGGAGACTCTCTCAAGCTTCGGAGGTTGCTTTTCAAATGAAGGGTTTGTTTAATCTTGAAGCATCCGAAAACGCATATCCCAATGTTCCCGTTGCCGCAGTTTCACATACTTTTCCTGGTGTGATTAGTTTGGACCTGGCGTCGGGCAGATTTTTTAACGGTTCAGAAAGTGCGTCCGGGAGCCCTGTTGCGATCGTGGGATATGACATCGCGATGAACCTCTTTGGTTCAAAAGAGGTGTTAGGTCAGAAACTTAAAATTGGGGGGGAAAGAGTTGAGATTATTGGCACGTTTAAACAAGAAGGAGAATCCATGATTTCCAACGGATTTGATGAATTCGTCATGGTTCCAGCCACCTTTGCTCCTCGGATTTTTGACACCCGAAATATGGAGGGCAATACAATTATGGTCAAGGCGCTCCCCGGGATTGAGATGGGGGTTCTTAAGGATGAGATTATTCAACAATTGAGAAGTGTGAGGCGCGTCAGGCCTGCCAATGAGAATGATTTCTCAATCAACCAAATAGATATGCTCACCAACATCATATCCTCAATCTTTACTCAAGTTGAATTAGGCGGCTGGTTTATTGCAATTTTCGCGATCCTTGTGGGTTGCTTCAGTATTGCAAACATCATGTTTGTATCGGTTCGTGAAAGAACGAAGATTATAGGCGTCCAAAAAGCGCTCGGTGCCAAATCTAGTTTCATCCTTATTCAATTCCTTTTCGAAGCGATTGTGCTCTGCGTATTTGGCGCCATCCTCGCGCTTTTGGCCTTGGAGTTTCTGATGTTTCTTGTGAATATGTCTGGGCTTGGAATTACACTTAGAGTCTCGTTTGACAGAGTCATGATGGCCATGAGTATCGCAGTCATCTCAGGACTCGTCGCTGGGATCGCTCCAGCCTTATCCGCTTCTAGAATGCCTCCAGTGGAGGCCATGAGGACGTCTTAGAAAGACAGTGAGATCCCCGCTCTTAAATATCCAATAGGCGCTTTCCACTCATCTGTAGAATAAGAAAGCTCCCCATTTTCATCAATATCTATGTCTGAGATTCTTTTTAAGTTGCCGGATTGAATTCTTGCATACCTCACATCGAGATAAATAAGCTCTGTTGCTCGAAGTCTAAATCCACCTGCGTATCCATAATTAAGAGTCGCCGAAAAGTATGGGATGTCATTCACATCTTTTAGTTGTGGATCATCGTAATCATAGGATGAAGAAAGCGCCACGCCTTTTGCGCCGACAATCCCTTCTAGATAGGGTTGGAAACGTTTCTGTTTGAATGGAGAAAGGGTCACCGTATAATGCGCATGAATCATTTGGTTAACGGCCTTAAGCTCTCCTTCCTGCCCAGAGGTCTCAATTTCATTATCCGCAGTGGCAATGGGTTGCCATCCCAAACTGATGCCATTGGATAATAACTTGGTTTGGTCTTGTTTGCGGTAACTGAGGTCAAACCCAAGTTGCGGACTGTCAAGCAATAACCCAAAATTATCCTCGTTATGGACATCAGACATTGCGCTAAACGTCAAGATGTGTTGGACCGCTTTGTGGACTATATGCTTTTTGCTTTTTGACGAAGCGGATTTGTTATTTGAGGTTTGGGCTTGGGTGACAAATGTCAATGCAATCAATGCAAACAATAGAAATAGAGATTTTTTCATGGGTTATTTAATACAAGAGACGTGCCAAAGTGAATTTTTGATTCAAACAAATATAGTGTTCGTCGTAGTTTCGTAGGGTGAAAAAAGTATTAGTCATGGGTTCAAGTGGGCAATTAGGCAATTGTCTTCTCAGGCGGTTTGCAATGGACGCTGATCTTCATTGGGTTGGATTCACTCGGAAGGACCTCGACGTTTGTGACGCTTATAGGATTCAGGAGGTACTGTCTGCCGAACGCCCAGATTGCGTTATTAATGCCGCTGCATATACAGATGTTGATCAGGCTGAAAGTGATCAAAAAATGGTTTGGGAAGTAAATGCAGTTGCGCCAGGAGTCATCGCACGTATTTGCTGTGAACTGGACATTGCTTTGGTTCATCTAAGCACAGATTATGTTTTTAACGGAAAAGAGGGAGGTACAGAAGAGAGGCCATATCTGGAAAGTGACACTGTGAATCCCTTGGGAGTTTATGGTGAGTCTAAGGCGGAAGGAGAGCGAGCGATTGCAGCGGAGATGATAAAAGGCGGAGGAAGGTATCACATCGTGAGAACAAGCTGGTTGTATGACAATGTGGGACATAACTTCTTCACCACGATGGTTAAACTGGGACAGGAGAGAAGCGAAATTAAAGTCGTTTACGATCAGAGAGGGACGCCAACTTATGTGGGGTCTTTGTCAGAGGCCTTACGTAAGCTCGTTCTTAAAGGCGGGGATGTGAAGTCTGGGGTATTGCACTTTAGCGATGAGGGCGTCACGTGTTGGGCCTCTTTTGCCAGAGCTATATTTGAAGAATTAGACATGGATGTTCAAGTGGTGGGGATTACAACCTCTGAATATCCTACACGTGCAGTCAGACCAGCCAATTCACATCTGGGTGGAACGCATCTTCGGACATTATTAAATCTAGAAAAACGAACGTGGAAAGAATCTTTAAAAATGTGTGTGGGGAGCGAGCTAGAGAGAGTAAGAAGAAAGGCAGAGGTTTGGTCTCACGCACCATATGATAAGGAAACTAGAAAGACCGTGGGGATGTGGTTGTTGGAAAATAAAGAAGATCTTTTGATAGAGGCCTTCCACAAGGATATCGCATTTGGAACGGGTGGGATGCGGGGCATTTGTGGCCCGGGGACGAACCGCATCAACGCGGCTGTTATTTCGGGCGCCACACAAGGGCTCGTGAATTACATCAAGAAAACGACACCACATACGTCAACACCCTTAAAAGTAGCCATTGCATTCGATTGTCGTCATCAAAGTTATGAATTTGCAGAGGTTACCGCGAGGGTTTTGTCAGGGAATGGCATCCAAGCATTGTTATATCCAGAATTAAGGCCCACACCTCAATTGAGTTGGACAGTCAGACACTTAGGATGTGTGGCAGGTGTCGTTGTGACGGCATCACACAATCCTCCAGAATATAATGGATACAAAGTGTATTGGGATGATGGCGGCCAAATCGTGTCTCCCCATGACTCCGCCATCATTGAAGAAGTTCGAAAAATAAAATCACTTTCAGAAGTGAAAGTCGCTTCTGGAGAGATCGCCTCTGAGGACTTGATCACCTTTCTAGGACCAGAAGAGGATGAAGGATATCTCAATGCAATTCTGAAATTAAGACGTTCAGTTTCACTCAAAGAAAACAGTTCGGAATCGTGTCTTGTTTTTACCGGGTTACATGGTGCAGGATCTGTAAGTGTCCCTCCAGCACTAAGGGCGTTTGGTTTTTCAAATGTTCACGAGGTTACGTCACAATCGTTGCCTGACGGGAATTTCCCGACGGTATCAAGCCCTAATCCCGAAGAGGGGCAAGCTTTGGCAGAAGCAATTTCGCTCGGCGAAAAGTTAGGCGCGACGCTTGTTATGGGGACAGATCCAGATGCTGATCGGGTAGGGATCGCTGTCCCAAATGGAGAAGGAGGTTTTCAATTGCTGAATGGAAATGAAACTGGCGCGTTGCTTTTCGATTACGTCATTCGTTGTGGAAGAGACAATGGAGAGGCATACGATGCATCAGATTTTGTGGCTTCGACTGTTGTCACCTCTCCGCTTCTGGCTGTAATTGCAGAAAGTTATGGATTAGGTGTGCGAACAACGCTCACTGGATTTAAACATATCGCTGCTGCAATCGCAGAAGAAGAGAAAGGGATGAATGGTCGAAATTTTATTGTCGGCGCAGAGGAGAGTTACGGATACCTTATCAAGAATACTGCAAGAGATAAAGATGCGATCGCAGCATGTTGTGTACTTTCTGAGCTCGCACATTCACTAGAAGAAAACGGAACCACGATGTTGGCTCACCTTGAGCATATTCACCGAACATATGGCCTCTATCAAGAAGGGTTGGTGTCCATCGTGAAAATGGGCAGGGAAGGCGCACATGAGATCTCCGAGTTGATTTCTAGATTTCGATCATCCCCTCCTCGCATGCTTGCTGGAGAAAAAGTTATAGGACTGCTTGATTTTAAAACACAAAAAAATCATAATCTAATATCCTCGGAAGTCAATAATATACCTTTACCTAAGTCAAATGTTCTCCAGTTTGTCACAGAAAAGGGGTCTCTAATTACGGTTCGTCCTTCAGGGACAGAACCAAAGATAAAATTCTATGTAAGTGTGAATACAACGCTGCAAGTTACCGACGACTACTTAGAGAAAAAATCAGAGCTGACCAATCAAATTACAGCGTTGTTTCGAGCTGTGGGTGCAGCGTAAGAAAAATCAGCGTTTGTCCTCTAGTTTCTCTTTTGTTTCTTTAATCTTCTCCTTCGCTTCTTTCATTTTTTCGTTGGCTTTTTCTTCCAATTTTTCTAGATCCGTCTTCTCAGACCAATCCTTCCAATACGGCAACACAAGCGGAGCAATGGATTCTACGATAGGAAAAATCACGCAGTTCTTCTCTACACTTTCAGGGATATGTTTTCCTCCGAATCCTTTAATTCCAAAAATGACAAATGTGAGAAGAAGTGCGTTTTTTGCCATTCCGAAAATAGCTCCAGAGAGTTTGTTTACAAACCCTAAAGCCAACAAGTCGATAAATTTCTCTAAAATTCTTGCCAAAAGATGTACAATCAGAACGACGGCGATAAACGCAATGGCGAAGGCGGCCACAGCAATCTCTTGACTGCTCCAGTCAACCTCTGAGGCCAATGCTGTAGCAATCGCCTCAGAACCATAATACGCCGCGATTGCTCCCGCAACAATTGCGATAAATGATGCAATTGATAGAATAAACCCTTTCTTGAATCCAGAGAAGGCACCCCAAATTAGGATGATACCTAAAGCAATATCTATAATTTGTGATGATTCCATATTGCAATGTACGTTCAAGGGCTTTCTTCAGGTAACTTCGCATTGTGCAAATTAAAAACCATCATTTCGTTGTACATAAATTCGGTGGCGCTTCGGTTAAAAATGCTGAGGCGGTGAGAAATGTCGCTACGCTATTGACTCAACATATCCAAGGATCCGCTGTCGTCGTCGTTTCTGCGATGGGAAAGACAACGAATGAATTGGAGGGTGTACTTGGGGTTTTAACCAAAGAGGGAGTTGTTTCTGCCCAATCCCAAATGAATTCGATCATCGATGCTCACGAAGCCATCGCGCGAGAACTGGGGATCATTGTTGACTTACGTGTGATCTTTGAGTCAGCTCTAAAAACGGCAAATACGCTTGAAGATGCCGACGCACGATATGATGCGCTTGTCGCGGCAGGTGAGGATGCGAGTACGCGCGTATTGTCGGCGTATTTGAAAGCACAAAACTTTGATGCGAAGTGGTCTGATGCAAGACAGATTATTATAACGGACTCAAAACACAGAAGCGCGAGAGTCAATGAACATAAAATCTATGGAAGTGGAGCGAGTTTAAGAAAGGCGCTCTCGGAAAGGGAGAATCGAATCATCGTCACTCAGGGGTTTATAGGTCGTTGTCCTTCTGGTAAAACGACGACTTTGGGACGCGAAGGGTCTGATTATTCAGCGGCGCTACTCGCGTGTGCAATCGGCGCAAAAGAAGTCGTCATTTGGAAAGACGTTCCAGGGATGCTCAACGCAGACCCTCGTGTGTTTGATCACACTGAAACAATCAAAGAATTAGATTATGGAGAAGCGCTAGAACTCAGTTACTATGGCGCCAGTGTGATTCATCCCAGAACGATCAAACCACTTCAGAACGAAGGCATTCCTCTTTTTGTAAAAAGTTTTGTGGATTTAAATGCACCTCAAACGAGAATCGCTTCGTATCCAGGAAAGCTTCCCGGGATCCCTATGTACATCTCACGCCCGAATGTTTCCCTTTTGTCTTTAGGACCTGCCGACAATTCATTTGTAGGGGAGGATCATCTTTCAACTCTTTTTGCAAGGCTAAATACATCTGGAATTCACGTGAGAATGATGCAAAACTCGGCGGTTCAATTTGATTTGGTCTTCGAGGAGGACCCAGAAAGACGACATCGATTTGTAGAGGGGTTGGGAGATGGGTTTTGGACAAACACAGAAAAGGGATTAGAATTGCTCACGATGAGGCACGGTAACGCTCAGCTGATGGATCAATTAACCGCAGGGAAGGAGATCGTGATGGAACAAAAAAATCCATCTACGCATAGGCGTTTGTTACGCGCTATAAAAGTCTAATATTCGTCTTCGTTGAAGAAAAAATCTTCCTTCGAAGGGTAGTCAGGCCAAATGTCCTCAATGGTGTCGTAGTTCTCTCCATCGTCTTGTAGACCTTGAAGATTCTCAACGACTTCAAGAGGTGCACCTGTTCGCATAGCGAAGTCGATGAGTTCGTCTTTAGAGGCGGGCCAAGGCGCGTCTTCTAAGTAAGATGCTAATTCTAGAGTCCAGTACATTCCTTTATTCCTTATATAAGGTTATAGCGCGCAAAAATAACCGAATCTCATTTGATTGCAAGTTTTATGGGGATTAAGTATAGATTATCTTGCTTTCCAAGCGATTTCCTCGGTCTTCGTGATGTGAGAAAGCAATCTTGCAGCTGTAAAGAGTAAATCTGACAGTCTATTCAGATATTTAATAAGCTCCGGATCAACTTTTTGTTCTCTCGCAAGTGCAACACATCTGCGTTCGGCCCGCCTGCACACAGCTCGAGCAATATGCGCATCAGCTACAGCTGGATGGCCTCCTGGCAATAAGAAGTTCTTTAGATCTGGGGTTTGTTGATTCGCCGCATCAATCCAATTTTCAAAATCCACCACAGTATTCGATGCAAACTTTGGTAATTTTTCTTTCATCTGAGGGTCTATTGTT
>MDSV01152703.1_pt1 | contig 16863 bp, 17 predicted proteins | sample 810851 | NCBI WGS metagenome assembly MDSV01 (sample SAMN05326640, study PRJNA326480) | marine metagenome | isolation source: seawater | place: Atlantic Ocean: North East | collected 2012 | reverse complement strand
AAAAATCTGCAGCATTTATCCAAGAAATCACATTACGATCATCAAAAACGACAATCACATTTTTAAGGTTTTTACACATTTTTTTATATGGCTCAACATTTTCTACAGGGTGAGGCCTTATAATCATCTTTTTGTTTGGAAAATTTTTCGAAAATTTTTCTATTATATTTGGAAACTCATTAAAAACTTCAACTTGTGTTATACCTGAATTTTTTACATGTAAAAAATCTTTTGTGTCTTTTTTTAACGTACCCTCTTTTATAAGACCATTTACAAAATCCTCAAAACTTTTTAAATATGAATTGTTTGCTCTACCAAAATTACCAAGTAATAAACAAAATTCTCCATATTTATTCTTTAGCTTATTCGCTTCATCATCAAAAATTTTTATATTATTATTTCTAAAAAGGTCGATTCGAGAGTTCCCGGTTTTAAAAAGTTTTTCTTTATATTCGCTGAATTCTTTGGTCAAGTATTCGTGTTCTATTTCTCCCCAAGAAAAAAAGTATTTTGCTTTTTTTAGACATTCTCTCGAAATTCTTCTCTTTATAAAATAATTTATTTTATATGGTGTTACTAAACTTTCCTCGTCCCAGGCAACTATTTCATGGCCTGCTTCTATAATATCATTTACCATGTTTATATTTCCAGGTCCTAAACTTTTGCAAATCACTATTCCAGGACGAAGAAGATATCTTCTAGCCCAGATATCGGCCTTATTAGCAACTACTACTGAATATCCCTTGGAAGAAGCAATCAAAGCAAATAATAATCTTGCTTCAAGCTCTCTTTTCTTAACTTCAAACATCACATAAATTCTTTTTTTCATAAAATACAATTAAATTTTTATAAAATTTCTTAACATTTCAATTCCATTTCGAGAACTTTTTTCGGCATGAAATTGTATTCCAAAAATATTATCTTTTACGATAATAGATGGAAAATTTAATTTACCAAATTTAGTAGTTCCTATAACATTATTATTATTTGTATTACAAGCATAATAAGAGTGCACAAAATAAAAATGTGATAAATTTTTAATATTTTTAAATAGTGGAAAGTTTGAGGTTTTATTAAATAAAACTTTGTTCCATCCAATATGAGGTAGTTTTAAATTTTTTTCTTTCTTTGGTAATTTTTTAATTGAACCTTTTATAATGCCAAGGCCATTATGATTTCCGTTTTCGTAACTCTTTTCAAATAGTAGCTGCATACCAAGACATATTCCAAGAAAAGATTTATTATCATCTTTGCAATGATTAATTAAAGTTTTCTTTAATTTTAATTTATTTATATTTGAAATCCCCTTTTGAAAGGCTCCGACTCCTGGTAAAATTATCTTTTTGGAATTTTCAATAATCTTTTTTTTGTTGGTAACTAGAACTTCAGCGCCACAAAATTCAAGTGCATTTTTTATACTTAAAATGTTACTAATACCGATATCAACGACTACAATTTTTTTCATCTTATTAATATATTTTTTTTTTTTGCCTGAGATTTAATGCCCTTAATTTTTGATAGATTTTTATGTAAAGATGTACCGATACAAAAAGCATCTATATTTTGTATTTTATTAAGGCTAAATAAATCACTGAAATTACCGTAACCCCCTGAAAATATTATTGGAACAGAAATGTTTTTGGATATTTCTTTAGCCAGCTCTAAATCATAACCTTTTTCTGTGCCATCCTGATCAACAGATGTTATTAATATCTCGCCGGCCCCTAAGTCTTGACATTTTTTCGCCCATTCAATTACATCCATATTGGAATCTTCCCTGGCTGACTCGTAATAAGCTGTCCATTTCCCTTTAGATATTTTTTTTGCCTGAATTGATGAAACTATTGACTGACTACCAAAGCTTAGTGCTAGTTTTTTAATTATATTTGGACTGATAATTGCTGCTGAATTAATTGCAATTTTATCTGCACCAGATAAAAAAAGGTCAACAGCATCTTTAAAAGTTCTAATTCCACCACCAACTGTTATTGGAATAAAAACATCTTTTGTTATTTTTTTTTATAACTTCTTTAAGTTTTTCTCTATTATATAAACTAGCAACTGAATCTATTATTAAAATTTCGTCTGCACCGTGCAAATAATACTTTTTTGCGTATTCTTTTAAATCGCCAATTATTCTCCATCCTTCAAGATTGATACCTTTAATGAGTTTATCTTGTTTGGCATCAAGCCTAGCAATTATTCTTTTTGTAATATTCAAGTCTATTTTTTTTTAAGATTGCAGTATTGAAAGTTTAGTTTTTCTCTTTTATTATAAACAACACTGTAATCAACAATATCTGTTGTTAAAAAATATTTTGAATAAAAATTCTTTGCTTGTCTTCTTGGAAAGAGGCTATGAATTTCACCAGCTGAATTACCTGTTTTTACCAAATAAGTATTTTTTTCATTTTTGATTTTTATTCCAAGTCTATTTTTTTTATTCGTATTCGTGGTCATTAAATTAGAAATCATCATTGATTTTTTTTTTGATACTCTAGATACTTCTTTGAGTAGATTTGAAGCATCTTCTTTAAATATATGATCAAATACTTGAACAGCAATAACGCCGTCAAAAAAATTATCTTTATATGGAAGCTTTCTTTTTACAAAATCTATACATGAAAAATTAATTTTTTTATTTTTTATTCTTTTCTTAATATATTTTAAACCTCCGTTTGACCAATCTATTACGTATAATTTAAAACCAAGATCTAAAACAGGTTGAATATTCTTTCCAGATCCAGTTCCTAAGTCTAATATTTTTATATCTTTTAAATTTTTACCCTTTTTAAGATAATGTGACCTAAGTCGCATCAAAAATCTAACAACCTCTTCATCTGGGTAATTTTCTGGAAAACCTTTTTCTGTATTATGTACTTGCCAGAAATTGTAGCAACTTTTTAAAGCTTTTTCTTTTGATACAATCATCATGTATAACTATTCTTTTTAATGGCCTTGTCTCCTTTGTAAAAAAAATTCTCAAAAAACTTTTTGTTTGCTGGATCATGGTAATGTCCAATGAAAGTTAGACGTGGAAGTTCTGAATTGTTGTTGCCTGATTTATGAATTAAAAATTTTGAAAATAAAAGAACATCTCCAAGATTCATTTCAACATTCATTACGTTAAACTTATTTATCTCTTTCTCATCAGGTACATATTGTGCGTGCCCAACTTTTGGAAAAAAATCCCTCGTCTTTAAATGACCTTTTTGGTGTGAGCCAGGAAGAATTTTAATTGCACCATTAATTTCCTTTATATTATCAACCGCTGGAGCCCAAATCTGTATTAAATTTGAGTCTTTAATCGTATATGGAGATTCTTGATGCCACTCTAATGAAAAGTCTGTATTTTTTGGCATATCAATCCTACAAGCTTTTTGTTTAATGTAAATTGGCGCATCAGTATTAATACCTAAGAGTTTATGAACTACAGAAATGATCTTTTCATTATTATAAATTTTTTCAACTACATTTAAATCTCTTACAGTATCATAAATTGTACTTATGTATTTGTGGTCCTTTTTTTCAAGAGTTAAAAGTTTTGATAAAATTTCTTTTTTTAAAGAAAGAGAACTTTTCTTTTGTATATTTTCTATGTTCACATTTTTTACATTGCATGCATTTATCAAATAAGCCAAAGATTTACAAAAATCCTCAATATTTTTTTTATTGATCACATTTTTTAATATAACAAAACCTTGTTTTTTAAAATCTATTTTATAATTATTTAATTTTTTGTTATCTATCATTATTGTTGCCAAACCTTTTGTTTTAAAAACCACTTACCGTTTTTTTTACCCCAAAGGTGTTTGGGTCTCACTTTATCAATTATTTTCCAATATTTTTCTTCATCTATATCAATATATTTTAAAAATTCACTAAAATATTTCTTTGGAAATTCTCCATCATATTTTTTCATTAATAAGAGTGCTTCATCACGTGAGATAAATCCATCTCTAATATCTCTACATGCGTCATTCATAGCTCTTCCTTGTCCAAACTTGATAAACATTGTGTAATAATGCTGACCATCAATTTTATCATCTAAGCTTGAAAATTTTGAGTATGTTCCTTCACTTCGACCTCCAATGTTTGTTTGAAAACCAGAATTTTTTTTTGCAAAATAGTAATTATCCTGGGGAGACCATTTTTTATAATAACTCATAAAATGAACCTCGATACCTCTTTTTCTAATTTGTTGCTCTAAAGGGGGCATGTAAATTTCTAAATCTCGATTTGTAATTCCATGTTCATTTTTTAAATCTTTTAGAGAAACACCCCCATAAAATAATTTTGTTTTGTTATTTTTTCTAGTATAATGTTTAATATCCATTATTGGTGACAAATTTTCTTTATAATGTCCTCTTGCCTCGGAATTATTTTCTCCATAAAATATTAGTTTGACTCCGTACTTTAATGCTATTTTTGGTGCGCAAACTTTTTGACCCATTATGAAAGGTTGAAAAGGATTAACTAAGTTTTTAAAAGCTAAACTAGTAAGCTTTGAGTGTACTTTATAGTTTGGCGTCACTAGAATGTTATCAATGCCTGTTTTACACCAGCTCTGAAAGTTTTTCCAACCAATATCTGTATATAAATGTGGGGCCCACGTGACTGATAAAACTTTCATTTTGTATTTATTTTTTAATAATTGTGACACGTAAATACTGTCTTTTCCACCACTTCCAGGAACAATAACATCGTATAATGCATTTTTATCTCTGTACTTATCACATAGTTTTTTTAATTTTTTCTCTCTCAATTTCCAATTTATTTTTGATTTAATTTCAGAATAATATCTGCAAGCATCACAAATTCCTTCTTTAAAACCAATGGTTGGTACAGATTTATTTTTTTTTAAATGCTCTGGAGAAGGGCCTGGCCTTTGATTAGATTGTACACAAAGTTTACAAAATATAACCTTTTTGGGAAGATAATGCATTGATATTTTATTTCTTTGTTATTACCAAAAAATATTTTGATAATAGTAAATTCAGACCATTAGTAAAGAATTTTTTCTTTTTAACATTTATAGTCCAGGTTCTAACAGGATCATTTTTAACTGATGACAAATTTATTTTAATATTAAATGGGTAAATACTGATTTTCAATTTTTTTTTCTTACAATACTTTTTAATACTTTCTAAAGAAAAAATGTTCCATCCAGATTGAAGTAAATTAGGAATTTTATTATCACTATATTTTACAAATACATCGTAATCATATGGATTGAAGTGTCCATGAACAAATAAATAGGAATTTTTGTGCATCATCTTTAGAATATTATTTAGAGATCTCTCAAAATTATCAAATATAGACAAAACTCCATTCATAGTGATTATATCATATTTATTTTTAAGAAAAAATTTTTTACTATCTATATTCTTTCTTAAAAATTTCATACCAGGATTTTTTATTTTTGCTTTTTTCAATAAACTTGGAAGAATGTCCAAACCTGTAATATCAATGTTTTTAAATTTAGAGTTAATGAAATAAACAAATTCACCAGTTGCACATCCAATATCGAGAAGTTTTTGTTTGTCTTTTTTTTTTAAATTTTTTTTAATTAAAGCATACAAAATCTTTGAGGACTCTTTGGGCCTTTTGTATCTATTTTCCGTAAGGTACAAGGTATCATGCAATCTTTTTACTTTTTTTTTTGACATAAACGTTAATTTTTCTCTAAAATTTTTACTATATTATCCTCAACATTTATTAACAAATTGCAATAATCGAAAAGTTTTCTATTGTGACTTATAAATATTAAAGTCTTATTTTTATGATCTTTCATAATTTTAGTAAAAATTTCTTTTTCATTTTGATCATCAAGTTCACTTGTTGCTTCATCAAAAATAATTATTTCAGGATCGTTATAAATCGCCCTAGCTATAGTTATTCTTTGTTTTTGTCCTCCAGATATTTTTAATGCTTTTTCTCCAATAATTGTCTTTACACCATCGGGAATGGTATTTATGAAATTTATTAAATTTACTGTTTCTAGAACTTTTTTAAGTTTAGTATCATTCTCTGGATCACTATCTTGTTTTAGAGTTATATTAAATAATATACTCTCGTCGAAAAGGATACTTTGTTGAGAGACGTAACCAAAGTTATGCTTAAGTTTGTCAAAATTTTTTTTAATTTCAAGATTGTCCATTGAAACAAGCCCACTATTTGGTTGCAGCAATCCTAAAAGTAAATGCAATAACGTACTTTTGCCTGAGCCACTTTTACCACTAATGCCAACTATTGAACCTTTGGGTATCTCAAGCGAAATATCATTTAAAGAATTTTTTTTTTTGTTATTATAACTAAACGAGACGTTCTCAAACTTAATTTTTTTTATAAATTTTTCTTTTTTTATAATACTCTCATCAACTAGGTTACTTTTTTTAGCCTTCTCAAGATCTTCGATAATAACCCCAATAGAAGGTAAACCACCTTTAATTTTGTTGAATGAATATATTATTCTTGTAACTGATGGAAAAATTCTAAAGGAGGCCGCAACAAAAGTTCCTAGTATTGCAATAATCTCAGTTTTTGCAACACCAGTATTTTTTAAGAATAGAATTAATATAGATATTGAGATTATCAAAATGATTTCTAAAGATATTTTTGGAATTAAAGTTGCTATAGAAACATTTCTTCCAATATCTAGTGTTATATTTTGGTTTTTTGAAAACATGTCTGAAAACATTTTTGACTTACCAAAAATTTTAATATCTTTAAAATTATTTAAACCTTCCAATAAAGTTTTTGAGGCAAGTCTTCCAAAATATAAATTTTTTTTTTGCCATCTGTAAACAACAGTCTTCGCAAAAAAATAAAAAATACCAATGAAACTTAAAATGATTGTAATTAATATGATTGTAGCGTTAAAACTTGAAACTAAAAAAAAAACGATAATTCCGAACATAATAAAAGACTCAAATATTAAAATTAAAAACGCATCTAAATATTTTTTAAATACTGAAATTTCATTTTGCATATTTCTGTATTTAATTGCACTGTTTTGCACTAAAGATTCTAGAAAATTTTGATTTAAGTAAAAATTAAATAATTTTTTTTGAATTTTTATTTCCACTCTGTTTCCAAAAGAAATATTGTACCAAGAGCAATAAATCAGAAATATATTTTTTATGATAAAAATTGACGACAATAATATTAAGAAAAATACCAATGGATCGTAGTTGTCAAAGTGATTCTGAAATTTATATAAAAAGTCATATGAGTTTAAATTACCCTTTAAAAAAATAATAATGAGAGGAAAAATTAAAGCAATTCCAAGAGTCTCTAATATCATTGCAAAAAAAGATAAGATAGAGAAAACAATTAATCTTTTTTTTTCATCTAATGGCAATATTAAAAATAATTCTTTCATAATTTATGAAACTTTTAAACCTTAAATAACAATTTAAATTTCATTTTTAAAATAATATCCATCTTTGCAAATTTCAATAACCTTAGTTTTGCTTAAACTAACTTTTGCAAAGAAGTTTTTAATCTCATCTTTTGAAATACCATTACTCATTTTTTCTTTATAAGGTCTATTTGCATAATTTGTCCTTTTTGTGTTTAATCGAAAAATGGGGCTTAAAATATCTGATAACTTAAAAACAAAACTATAAAAATAAATTTTTGCAAAATTTATTTTGTTGTTTATTGGGGTAAACTTAAATAGATAATCAGCAATTCTTTTTGAGTTATCAATTCCTTTAACAAAAGATAATCTAGAATTAATTTTTTTGTCTAAAAAATTTTTTTTAACTCTAAATTTAGCTAATTTTTTAATTGAGTTATTCATTTGCTCTGAATTTACAACAATTTTTCCAAAGTAATTTCCAAAATTTCTCTCAAAATAAATTTTTTTTGGACGATAGGAGATTACATTTTTATTTAAAAGGTAACTTTGAATAGCTGTAGATGAAGATGTTTGCAAAACACCTTGGGCACAGTATATAAGCGGTGATGTTTCGATATCTTTTTCAAATAAAAGATTTTTCGGAAATTTTTTAGAAATTCTCTTCCAATCTTCTTTTGACTCTGTCGGATGAGGCTTAAGAACAAATTTAATTTTCGGATTAGACTTACACACATTAAAAATAGTTTGTAAGAACATTTTAAACAACTTAAGGTCATTCTTTAATGTTTTTAATCTCTTTTTTTTTTGGATGTCATTTTTAAAATTTAACCACTTAGTATCGAGACTAAAAACTTTAGTAAGCTCCCTTTTTGATGTTAATCCACTTGATAAAATTAAAATAAAGTCTTTATATCTTTTGTTAATATCTTGAATTTCATTATCAAAAATTTTTTTAACATTTTTTTCTTTCCATAAATCAATACGTGGTGCTCCAAAGTTTATTATTTTATTTTTATAATTTGGATATTTTTTTTTCCAGATATTTTCGTCAAATACACCCCATGTAAATACTTTATCTACAAGCTCCATATTTTTTTTACTGCTTCTATAATTTAAAAATTTATTTAAATCATTTTTGGTACTAAATGCAAATCCTCCTTCTTCATCAAGAGAAACATAAAAATTTTTTTTTGCCTTTATTTTTTTTATAAATTCAAAATCAGAGTAATTAATTGATTTATGAAAATATATTCCGGGACTAAATTTATTTACAGCTCTTAACACTGATTTTTTACTTCCAAAAAAAACAGAGAAGTTTTTTTTTAAACAGTATGAAGAAAATAGTAACTTTGGATAAAATTCTCTATTTTTAATTTCTATAGGAATAAATATTATTCTTTGGCTTCTTCTAGAAATCATTATGAATATAAGATGTAATTTTTTTTATTTTATTTATGAATTTCAAAATATCCTTTTTCGTATGAGTTGTAGAAACATAAAATTTGTCAGACACAAGATAGCCTTCTTTGATCATATAAAAAATAAATGTTTTTTTTGAAATATTTCTTTCATCAAATCTGAATCTTATATTTGGTATAATCCCATCCTCATAAAGCTGAATAAAATTCGGGTCAATTTTAAGTTTAAATTTTGATCTAAAAAAAAGACCAAGCTTAGTCAGCTTTTTCCATGAGTTTTGTTTTTTCATTTCAGCGAGTGTGTTCAATGCTGCAACATAACCAATTCTTTCTGACCAAAATGTGCTACTCATAAAACTTTGACTTGCTTTGGACATTATCTCTTTTTTCCCTACTACTGCATTAATAGCAAATCCGTTCCCTAAAGATTTTCCAAACATTGCTATATCAGGATAAACTTTATATTTTAAATGTATTCCACCATATGTTTCCCTAAAACCTGATGTACATTCGTCAAAAATTAAAACAATATTGTTATCTGTGCAAATTTTTCTAACTTTTTTTAGAAAATTGTTTTTTGGTTCTTGATCTCTTTTAACCTCCATTATTAAGCAACTGATATTTTTTGATTTAATAATCTTTTTTAAATTTTCAAAATCATTGTATTCAAAAGAAAAAGTTAAATTAGACAGTTTTTTTGGTATACCGCTTATTTTAAGATCTTTTGAATTAAAGAGGTGATTATTTAAAGCGTTTCCTTTATTTAAATTTGCGGACAAATACCAGTCATGCCAACCATGATATCCGCAAACGATTACTCCAGATTTTTTGTTAAAAGCTCTTGCAAGTCTTATTGAGATTGCATTTGCTTCTGCTCCTGTCCTTGTGTATCTGCATTGATTGGCCCACGGATGGAGTTCCAATAATTTTTTTGATAAGTAAACCTCCTCTGGTGCATTTAAAGAAGACATATTTCCTAACTTGATCTTTTTAATTACAGATCTATCGATATTCTTGTTTCCATATCCAAGAGAATTAGTGCCTACTCCCATCATTGAGAAATCAACATATTTTTTATTATCTAAGTCCCAAACAAATTTTTTTGAGGCTCTTGTAAAATATGCGGGCCAAATATTTTCATAATAAGAAGTGGGGTTTTTTGATAAAAAATTATTACCTGTTGGAATTAAATCTTTTGCATTTTGCCAAAGCTTATTTGAGAGACTAGCATTAATTTTTTCATCTCTTAAAAAATTTTTATTTATATTAAAGTTCTTTTTTTCTAAAAATTTTACAACGTCATTCCAAGAAAAATTTCTATTATATTTAAAATTATTTATTATTTTTTTAAGCACATAAAGATCCTCCTTGTAATCAAGAGTGCATCGTAATTTAGACTTATCGATTTTATTGAAAAAATTTTTCGATTTGAACTTGCTGAAATTATTCTTTAGATATAAAGTTACATGTTCTTTATCCAGATTAGATTTTGCTCTGAAAAATACTTTTCTTAAAGTTTTAAAGTTGAAAATTTCAACATCAAAGCCATCCGGAAAAGTAGGTGGATAATTGTTTGTAAAGTAATCAATTTTTTTCCTATGGAAAATATCTATCATTTTTGAAATCATTTTGGGGTCACTTAAAATGCAGTCAGAAGTAATTCTTATAATTACATCTGATTTGTACTTTTTTGCTGCATTATAATATCTTGATAAAACATTTGTCTCACTTCCGCAAAAGAAAGAGCCGTCAAATTCTTTGATTACTCTTGATAGTTTATATTTATCTTTTGTTGGTATTAAATAAACAATTTTATCAACACTTTTTATTTTCTTAAGTCTATCATTAAGAAATTTTATTGCTGAAGTTTTGTTAATAACATCTTTTAAAATTTTATTTTTTAATCTTGTCGATCCTAATCTTGCCTGAACAAAAATATGTACTTTCATTTTAATTTCCAATTAAATGGATAAAATAATAAATTTCTATTTTTTCCAAAATTTAAATCTTTAAATTTAATTTTTCTCACAAGTTTTGTATTAAGAATATTTTTGATTTCATTTGATGATAACACTCCAATAACAATGTAATCGATATATTTTATTTGCATTATATAACTTAAACAGGCCTCTATTTTTGTCAATTTATGTTGAATACAAAAGCTTTCAAAATCTTTAAATTGCTCATTCCATTTATAAAAAAAACTGTTCAAATTCTTTGTTTTTTGAAGCAGAACTCCTTGCAAAAAAATAGACCTTGCAAAAAACTTTATATTTTTTTTTTTAATAATTTCAAGAAACCATTTTTCAACAATGTTCTATCAAAAAAATTTATTGGTCCTTGTACAATTGATATTTTGATATATCTATTAATTTTAAAAAACTCATCTTGAGAATAGATTGAGACACCAAATAAATTTGATATCTTTTTATTTTTTATAATTTTTAATAAGTTTTTAATTTTATTAATATCTCTTAAAGATAAGTTTCTACAATCATGTAACATAAGTGCATAAAATCTTTTAATCTTGAGTTTTTTTAATATTTTTTGCAGCTTCAAGATTTGAAGTGATGCATAATTGTCGCTTGATATATTTTTTGGAGAACTTATTTTTAATATAATTTTAAAACTTTTTAAACTTTTTAATTTTGAAATTTTTTCTATACTTCTAGTATAGTTTTCCGAACAATCTAAAAAATGTATTTTTTTCCTCTTTGCAATTTTAATTATTTTACCTACATCTTTTGTAGAAAGAATTTTTGATTTATTTTTTATGCTGTAAGGTTTATTCGAAAATTGAGCTGTGCCTAGACATATCTTTTCAGAAAATTCCTTTAATACTAACATCTCTTGTATTTAAATCATTTTGAAATATATTTAAGTAAAAAATTTAATAATGAAAGAAAAATCTATTATCATAGGCATTAATTGGGAACAAAACTCTACTGCATGTCTTATGATCGATGGAAGAATTGTTGGAGCAATTAGCGAGGAAAGATTTACAAGAGTTAAAAATGATGAAAGTTATCCAAAAAATGCAATTGAGTATCTATTAAAAAAAAACAAAATAAAAAGCAATCAAATATCAAACGTTTGTTTTATTTCAAATTTTTGGTCTCCTACATACTCGCTAATTAATCACTATACTAATTTTTCTTTGAAAGACTATGTCAAGGAGCAACACGAAGTTTGGTATAAAAAAATCTTTCTAAAAAGAAAAGTGTCAATTCTCAAAACTTTTAAAAAAAAAGTCAATTTTAAACAGTTTCCCGGAAAAAAATTTTGGAAAAATTATTACCAAAAATTATTAAATCTCGACGATCATGTTAGTAACAAAAAAATATTAAAAATTGGAAAAGAAATTAGAATTAAAGTTGCTGAAAAACATCTTGGTATTAAAGGTGATAAGGTAAAATTTATTGAACATTCCTTTGGGCATATAGCATACGCATATTGTGCAGGGCCAAACTATATGAAAAAAGGTTATGTTGCTTCTTTAGACGCATTTGGAGATTTTATAAACTACTCGTTGTATTTATTCAATCCAGAGAGAGGCACTATAAATTTTAAAAAAATTCTCTCTGGAAATAATTTGATAATCGCAAGAATTTATAGATACATAACATTATTACTTGGCATGAAACCAAATGAACATGAATATAAAGTTATGGGCATGGCTCCTTACGCAAAAGACAAATATATAGAACCAATTTTTAAAAAATTTAAAGAAATGCAAGATGTGCAGGGTAAATATTTTAGGAGCAAAAAAATGCCCAAAGATTCTTACTTTTCTCTAAAAAAAATTTTTGAGGGTCATAGATTTGATAGCATATCTGGTGCCTTACAAAAGTATACTGAATATCTGCTAAAAAAATGGTTTAATAATGTTATTAATCCAAAATTTTCAAAAAACTTGTCAATTGCTGGCGGTATAGCAATGAATGTAAAAGCAAACTTAGAGATCACAAATATAAAAAAAATTAAAACATTATTTGTACCTCCGTCTCCAGATGATAGTTCTCAGGCTATTGGAGCGTGTTATGCATTTCGACTGTCAAATAAGAAAAAAACATACCCTCTTACAAATTCATATTTAGGTTATGAAATAGACGACAAAAAAGTTTTTAAGTATGTAAAAAATTTGTCAAAAAATAAATTCAACATAACTAATAAAAATATTATTAATAAAGCTGTTGGTTTATTAACTCAAAATAAAATACTTGGCATTTCTAGAGGATGTTCAGAATTTGGTGCAAGAGCTTTAGGGAATAGATCTATAGTTTGTAACCCTGGTAATTTGGGAAATGTGAAGAAAATTAATGAAACTATTAAAAATAGAGATTTTTGGATGCCGTTTGCGGCTTCGATCCTTGACAGTCATAAGAGTAAATATTTTTTTATGAAAAAAACAAACCTTCATAACTATAAATATATGACAAATTGTCTAAACACCAAGAGTGAGTTTATATCTAAAATAGCTGCGGCAGTTCATCCTTATGATGGTACTTGCAGACCACAAATCGTAAGTTCTGCAGACAACAAATTCTACTATAATCTTATAAAAAGTTTTGGCTTAAAAACTGGTACATATGCCTTAATGAATACTTCGTTTAATATTCATGGTTATCCAATTATCAATAATGAAAGTCAGGCTCTTGAAATATTTAAAAATTCAAATTTAGATGCGCTGATATTGGGTGATTTTTTAATATCTAAATATTAAAATTTATCATCTGAGATTTGATAAGTTCCTTCAATTGATTCACGCTCAAAAAACTTTTATTATTATCCGAGCTGTAGCAAAAATTTAAAGGGACTTTTTTGTAACTTTTCTGATACTTTTGAAATTTACTTATATTGTTTAAAATCAAATAATGATCTTTTGCCTCTAACGAATTATAACTATCTCCTTTGCTTATAAGTTCCTCATGAATTTTTTCTCCTTGACGAATACCAATAATTTTATACTTAATTTTTGAAGAAGTATTATTTATTGATTTTGCTAAATCCATTATATTATAGGAAGGTATTTTTGGAACGTAAACCTCTCCACCGAATAAGTTATCAATACACCAATAAACCCTTCTTACCGCATCGTCGATAGTTATATTAAATCTTGTCATTTTGGAATCTGTGATATTTAAAGTTCTGTTATATTTATACTGATCTAAAAAAAGTGGGATTACGGAACCTCTGCTCATCATCACGTTTCCATACCTTACCACTGTGAATGAAATTTTTTGTTTTCCTTTTAAATTGTCGGCAGCTAAGAATAATTTATCTGAGCACAATTTAGTTGCACCATATAAATTTATAGGGCCAGCAGCTTTATCAGTCGATAACGCTATAACTCTTTTTATTGTGTTTGACTGGAGACATGAAGATACAACATTTTGCGCTCCAATTATATTTGTTTTAATAGCTTCGAAAGGATCATTTTCACAAGCCGGTACTTGTTTCATTGCAGCTGCATGAATTACAATGTCTATATCTTGTAAGGCAAGTTTAAGCCTTTCGGAGTCCCTTATATCTCCGATGTAATATCTCAAAAAAGGAAATTTAGATTCAGGATAAATTTTTGACAATTCACTTTGTTTAAATTCATCTCTGCTATAAATAACAATTCTTTTAAGTTTTTTTTTATGATTTTGTATTAAAAATTTTAAAAAATTTTTACCAAAAGTACCTGTGCCCCCCGTAATTAATATTTTCATGTTATTGTTTTATTGTTTTATTGTTTTAAGACAAATTTGTAAAATTATTATAAACTATTATAAATAATTGTGAAAAAAAAAATACTTATTTTTGGTGCTTACGGAAACCTCGGAACAGCCTTTTATCTATTAATGAGAAATAAATATAGAATTTACAGAGTCGGTAGAGGTAAAAACAGCCAAATAGTTAATTCGAGATTAGGTAACTGTAAAAAAATTATAGAGAATGTAAATCCAGACTTTATTTTAAATTTAATTTCAGAGACAAATGTGGAAAAATGTGAGCGAAATTTAAATCTATCTAAAAAACTCAATTTTGAGTATCCAAAAAATATTTTGCTTTCAATGAAGGGTTTAAATAAAAAAACTAAGCTTATTCATATTTCAACTGATCAAGTTTATTCAAAAATAAAATTTCCATTTAAAAATAAAGAGATAGATGCAAAGCCTATAAATGTGTATGGAAAAACAAAGCTAAAAGGAGAGAAATTAGTTCAAAAGAAGCACGTAGTTTTAAGAACAAATTACATTGGTAAAACAAGAGTTAAAGGTAAAAAATTTTTATGCGATTGGATTTTTGACTCAGTAATTAACAAAAAAAAAATTGTTGGCTATGAAAATATTTACTTTAATCCTTTGAACATTTCATCGCTGTGTTTGATAATAGAAAAAATCTTTTTAAAAAAAATCAAATCTGGGGTTTATAATTTAGGATCTAACGGTTTAATTAGTAAATATAATTTAATAAAAATGTTTGTTAAAAAATTAGACAAAAATAAAAAAGTTGTACTTTTAAAAAGAGAATACAAACATAATAGGAATAAAGCGCGAAGACCTTTAAATATGCTCATGAACACCTCAAAACTTCAAAAATGTGCTAAGATAAAATTTCCAGAAGTTTTAAAGGAAGTTAGAAAAACTATTTTAGAATTTTAGGATTTTAATCATTTTTTTAATATAACGCTTTTGATTATTAACTTTTTTTTATCTTTTGTAATTATAAATGGATTAGGGTAAGGATCCTGAAGCATCCTTATTTTATTTACAAGATACAAACCACTTTTTTTTTTCAATTCTTCTAGAGTGATCTCACTTTGACTTGGCGTTCTTCTTTTGTAAACTTTAGTAACATTATTATTTTTTTCTTTATAATCCTTAAACATTTTTAAACTTTGAGAAACACCTTTTTTAACTATTTGAAAAAAAATTTCATCTAAACTTCCCTCTAACGACAATGGAGTCTGGTTGATTATTCTACCTCTATCAATTTTGCTACTCATTCTGAATAAGGTTATTGCAGACTTTTTTACATTTCTAATGATCTGGTTTTGTAAAGGACTTCCACCCGCAAAATTTGGAAGTTTTGATGGGTGAAGCATAATACATTTGTATTTTTTAACTATCTGTTCTGGGACTTTTTTGCTCCATCCATAAAAAAGTATATAGTCTGGCCTCAATTTATCTAATTTTTTATAATTTATTTTTTCCTTTTTAAAAATTTTTATATTTATTTTTTTTTTTTTTAATTCTTCATAAATTTTAATTGCCCATTCTCTATAACCTATACCGACAACTTTAATCATTTTTTTAATTTCCTAACTAATTCAAATCCTTCAGCATATAAATTTCCACTTTGCATTCCTCTATACTTTGCAAGTGTTTCAACTCCAAAAAGAGATCTGGGATGTGGCTTGTTTCTTATTTCGCTTTTATATATTTTAATCGCTTTCCACTTTTTTAAAAGTTGCGACTTATTTAAATTTATAAAATAATTAGGCCTAAAATTACTGGAAAAGTTCCACTCAGTGCTTGACAAGATTTCAAAGGTGTAAATTGAGGTTACAATGTTTTTTATTATTTTGGGTCTTGTAGCAATCATAACTGACTTAAATATTGCCTTATGATCAGAATTTAAGTCTTTATCAGAATGTGTAAAAATAGTGTTAGGTTTAAACTTTTTAATTTCATTTTCTATGATTTGATTTAATTTAATTTGTGGAACTTTATGAAGCCTACCACATACGTTATTATAAAAGTTTATGTTTTTGATTGAAAACAGTTTTAACGATTTCTTTGCACATAACTCTCTATATTTAATTTCTCTATTTATTATAATTTTATTTTTTTTTAAATTTTTGTATCTGCAACTAGATCCTTCGCATAGAAAAATAACCTTAAAATAAAATTTTTTTGAATATTTGGCAAATAAGCCACCACACCCAAGTACATCGTCATCTGGGTGAGCTGCTATTATTAATATTTTTTTTTTCATTAAGCTAATGGATGGTACTTGTTAAAAGTATATTTTCCAATTTTTAACTTATTAAACAATAAGTTGCCATACTTTACAATTCTTTTTCTTTTT